>VTLG01000955.1_pt1 | contig 23514 bp, 32 predicted proteins | sample 4694571 | NCBI WGS metagenome assembly VTLG01 (sample SAMN12604809, study PRJNA352737) | marine metagenome | biome: ENVO:00000447; feature: ENVO:00000209|ENVO:00000569|ENVO:01000036; material: ENVO:00002151; isolation source: viral sequences binned using virsorter ...
TACCAGATACTGGTAAATATTCATGTTCTCCTGCTAAACATATTTTAGATAAAGTTCCTACCTCTCCTTTATCATATTGATGTACTGTATCCTCATCTTGATATAAGACATCTTTATAATCAGCTCCAAATACTTTATGATTAAGGTATCCTATCCATTGAGGAGCTGTAGCATCAGCACCCGAACCAAAACCGACATGTAACTCTCTATTATTAGGAGTTGATGAAATAGAATTATTAGTAGTATTAAAAGTATTACTAGCATTTTCAGATACTGTTATTTCTTCACTTAGTTGTTGAGTATTTACATTTGTTCTGAAATTACGAATTGCTGAAATACTTCCCTTTTTATCGTCAAACATAACTAATGTTTTGCTTCCTGCATTATCAATAAAAGAAGTTTTACTAGCATGAGCTCCATCTCTTGTTACAGGATAAAATCTAGTTGACTCATTTAAACTCACCATACTTAATCTAATCTCTGAAGCTTCTTTGCCTCTTGTAGAAAACTCAAATATTACATCAGTTTCTAGTTCCATATGTCTAGGAATTTCAAAACTAAAGTCAAACCTCCTCCATACATTATCTAACCCATATTCTCCGTCATCAACGTCGTCATTTCTTTTTGCAGCTTGTCTAAAATCTATCCATCTTTCTTCTTGTGGTTTTAAAATACCACTAGTAAAACCGCTATCTTGAGATTGTGAATACTCAGTCCATTGACCAGCTGTATTTATATAACCTCCATTAAAAGAAATACTTAGAAAACCATTTCCATCAGTATCATTATCTTGAGCATATAATGTTAAATTATACTCTTGACCTGATTTCATTATTTCTTTTTCAATACTTTGTTCAATTAGATGATTTCTACATTTATGCCAATCTCTATTGCCTGTACCTGTAGAAACAGCAACGAGAGATGTTCCAAAATATCCTCTTTCAACAGTAACTAAATTATTGTTAATAGACAATACTTTCATATATTCAGTACTAGCATCAAGAGCAGTTCCTTCCCATGCTATAATATCTCCTTTGGCTAAGTAATTATCTACATCGCCATATGTAGAACCTGCTGTATTAAATTCTAATACATTATCATTTACATCTGTAGTAATAGCTGTTATTAAATAATTAGGTATTTTTTTATATTCTGCTATAAGCTTTATATAATAATCTCCACTTCCAAAAGGATAATAACTAGTAGAGGCATCACTTGATTCATAAGGAAGATTAGCTGTGTCCCACATACCATTACTAGTAACTAATGCTACTTTAGTACTAGTTTCATTTTCATAAGTATTCTCAGTTGAGTCAACAGTTAGCCCCCCTGATGATGCTGTAAATTTGTATGCTTGATGAAGCCAATCATTGCATTTGTAATTTGCGCTACTACCTACTGTTTGCGTAGCCGTTGTTATAGCATGGAAAAATGTATGATTTTTAATTAGATTTGCTTCTACATAAACAGTATCACTAGCTTCTGTTTCGCTTGTAAGAGAACTGCCATCAACAACAAAAACTGTATATTCAGTAGGAGCTGTTGTTTTCTTTAATATTTTATATCTTTGTCCATTATTAGCAGATGTACCACTTTGATACATTGTAATATAATCGCCTTCATTGAAATTTAAAACACCACTATTACCTACATTGGTACTAGTTCCAAAAGTTATTGTAGAATCAGTACTATCATATGTAATTAGTTTAGTACTGCCATTTGTTGCTATCTTTCCATTAGTCTCATAAGAACCTGTAGCCGCAGACTCATTTAAATAATGTGAGTTTCCTCCTATATTATTACCTGAATAATTACCCCATCCATCTATACGACAAGTACCCATTGTAGACTTAGTTTGTGTGCTATCTACTGTTATAGCTCCTATATATACATCATATTCAGTTCCAGCAGCTAGTGTAGTAGTAGGTGAACCAAAGCAGTTTCTTTTAAAATACATTACGTTTACTGTATTAAAAAATAATACATCTTCTAATCTTAGTATTTCATAACCTCTTCTTCCTGTAAATGTTCCTGTTGAAAATGAAACATAATTACCAATAGATATATAGTTTTTTAAACTACCTATATTATCATTGATAGCTAATACAGCTCCTGCGCCTGTTACTGTTACCCTATCTCCATGTCCATTACTAGCATTTTCTATAGCTGCTTTTACTTGCTGTGCCACACTAGTTTGATTTGTGGCTATACCGTTAATCTGAATACAAGTATTAGTATTTCCGCCACCTATTTGATTGCCCGTTGAAGGGCTTCCGCTAGTATCAAACTCATATCTAATATTTTTTCCATCTCCAGTAACTAAATTAAAATACCCTCCATCAGAAATAGTTCCAGCTATTACTATTGTTGCTGTACCTTCAGAAAATCCACTTGTGGTAAAATTCGATAGGCCACTATCAGTTATTGGTGTATCTGGAACTATTGTTATATAGTCATTATTAGCAGTAAAAGCTACAGTAGGAGTAAATTTTAAAGCTCCTGTTTTTCCAGATTGTTTTAGTGTTTCAAAAACAGGTTCAATGTAACTTAATTCAAGAGTTTCCATTTTGCCTTGAGTTCCATGAAACTTTATTTTAGGATTTTGCTCATCATCGAAAATGGATATATCATCTAAATAAATTCTATTCCAATTATAATAAGGACTAGCACTAGTAATTGAAGTATTTTCATTTTGACTCCAACTAATAGGGTCTATAAAAAAACTTTCAGTATCATCTATTGTAGTGACAAATCTATCTATATTAATAGCACTTAAAATACCCTGTTCTGATATAGGGTCAATATTAAGAGAGAATACATTACTATCTACGCCAATATCTCTTTCATCAGCATTATAAATAGTGCCCTGAATGAAATTCTTTATCTCTGTTAATTGTCTAGGCATTTATCCTCTTCCTTAAATATGTATTCAATCTCTAAAGATGATACCCAATAATCTATTGGAACCTCTATGTATTTCCGTCTAACAATGTCCCCCATACAGTTGTCCTTCCATCTATTATTTGAACTATATCTACAGTAAATCTACCACCTCTATAATAATCTACAATAGCGAATGCATGTGCCCATTTATGCTGTCTTCCTCCTAGCCATTCATTCTTTTCAGCTCTCATGTCTTTTAAACATCCTAAAGACCATGCAGATTTAGGACCATCCATATAGGTCACGCTATCTTGCTGCAGGGAATGATGATGACCATACATTATATTGGCACCTAGTTTCCTCAGATGATTCGCCGCGTGGTATTGTCCACCAAAATGATGCCCATGATAAAAATAGAGCTTTCCTATTTTGAGATATTTACCTGCTTTATGATACTTGTATCCTCGCTCTTTAAAGCGACATACATCTTTAAAGCGGTAATTTAGATAAGGATGCTCTTCTACGAACCTATCTAACCACTCATCATGATTCCCTGCGCAAATATGCTTTTCTTTGCAATTAACTTTGTCTAAGGATTTATCTATTATGTCAAGTAACTTATTTACTCCTTTAATATCTTCATCAACCTTTGGCATTATATACTCCAGAGGTGGTTTCTTCTTTCTTTTCCACTGCCAATGAGAAACACTTGAGAACTCTCCAAGGTCACCTAAATCTATATATATATCAGGTTTAACCAGTTCTATTGCTTTGCATACAACATTGATAGCAGCTTTATCATGTATAGGTGCATGCTTATCAGGAGTAACTAAAGCACGCTTTAGCACTCCACCTTTTTTCTTCTTCATATTAAAAAGCCTTAATTAAATTTACTTTTAGGAATATATCCCCAATCGTTGGCATTAGTCCAAAATCCTTTTGCCTTTTGAAGCTCAGCTTCTGTTTCCTCTGCTTCATATTTAAGAAACATTTCGAAACATTTATCACATTCCCAAAGAAGGACTCCATTTCTAGCCCCCATTATTTCTACGCCAACTAATTCGTCGCATTTACAATCAGGACATTTAATTGGCGTAGTTTTGTAATACTTTTCTTGGTTTTTAACTAACTTGTCAAGCAATCTACCTTTCACTACCTTAACTAAATCTTCAACCAAAATCATTCTAATTGGTAGACTGTCAGACATTACTTTCCTCTTATTTTATCTACTACTGGCTTTAGAACCATATCCCATACTAAATCATCTTTTTTAGATGGAGATAATTTAATAGCTTTTTCAATTACATATAAAGCTAATAAACACCATTCCCAATTAGTTGTCAAAAATGTCATCATTAGTATTCTCCTATTTGATTAGTTTTTCTAGTTTCTTGAGTTTACCTTCAAGTTTCTTAACCTTCTTATCTAGTTCATTTGGTTGCTCTACATATTTCTGCATCTTATCCAAATTAAACTTTTTTAAGATTTGTTTCATAACTAAATCTAATACTTTTTTTACTATTATTCCTTGTAACATTTTATTTTATACCTTACCTCTCTTTAAAGCTTCGTTAATTAATCCTAAATTTTCTCCAAAAGTTTCTTCATAGGGATTAAATCCAGTTTGTTTAATAAGGTCTGCATCCATCTCTTCCATAATTCTCCGTTGCATTTTTAATTCATCTCTATGTAGCTTATTTAATGCCCCATTAATTTGACTACGTGGATAACCTAATTTTTCAGCTTTAGATATGCCCTTTTTTAAACCATAGCGTTTAATTAATTTAGGCAATATTTTTAATATCATTCTTCTTTACTCCTTATCGATTACCATAAATTAGCAATATACCGCTTAAGAAGACGAATAAAAATCCATACCAAAATGCAGCATACTCCAATTATTAAAATCTCCAATTAACTCCTGTGCTTATATTGTACTCTTCTCGACCATAATAGTTTAGAGTACTACCCTCAATAAAAACCCCAATATGCTCGCCTAAGTTGACTCCAACCAGAGTGCCAACGTCATATTGAATGTCATCTCCATCATAAGATTTCTCTGTCAAACCAACAGTCGACGGAAATGCATTAACCCATATATGGGAATAGTAAGTGTCATTCCCAAGATAAAAATCTAAACCTATAACTATACTTGCTTCAGCTTGCCATTCTTTTACTTTATTATCCTCATTATATTGAGCTATTATATGTGGCATATGATATTGATGAAACTCTGCATCAGAATAAGCCACTGCATTGCCGTTAGGGTCTTCCCAATAATAAGTAGCTCCTTCAGTATAATACACCCAATAACCTTCTTCTGTATATTCATCAGTTTCAATCCATATATAGTAACTATCAATTTCACCATTATCATTTAAATCGTTTGTTGGTATTAAATAATCTTCATAACCATAATCCCAGGCTAACTCAAACCATAATCCATTATAATCATTATAAGCAGGATGTCCATATATAGGATGTCCTATTACATTACCACCTAAAGAAAGTATAACAGGTCCAAGAGAAATCTTATATCTCATATCTGCTGATGCAAACTGTAAATCTCTACTCCCTTTGTCTAAATATTTAAATTTTGTTACGAGTTTATTATTTGACCATTTAAGCCAATATTCTTGGTCAGTAAACTCATGGCCTTGATTACGTATAGAACTCGCTGAAAAAAGGTATTCTAGGCCATCAACAGCACCAAATAATGCATTATCACTGAGTTGCTTTTCATCACCTTTATAAAAATTCCCTTTAACTTGATATGGGAATAACGCTATTTTCCTAATTCCAAATGTATATTTATAGTCATCTTCTACATTCTGAACATCATTTATGTAGGGTGTACCCATTGAAGAAGAACCATAAATAGTCGAATTATCAAATAGCCCACCAAAGCATAAACTCCCTGCCAAAACCAAATACGAAAGACATCTCGCATAAAGCATTAAAATCTCCCTCCTGTATTTTTACGTTCTAATTTATTTAATCTTTGCTCAAAAGCATTAATACTATTTGAAAGATTGTCAAGCTTTGTTTCTATACCCGACAAATCAATCTCTGGTATATCAACTTCTTTATCTTTTAATTTATTTAATTCTTTTTTAATATACTCCAAATCTGCAGCAAGAGGAGTTAATTGTTTTACTAAATCTTTTATTTCTTCAAACATTTCATCGTATTGGTCAAGCTTATATGTAATAATCTTTAAATCTCCTGCTCCCTTTAAACTATTAAGTTCATTAACAACGAAATCATATTCCATTCTATTAGGATGATTATTAGACTCTATTTCATTTAATTGACCTGTAATACTAAAGTATGTAGCAGATGCTGACACTATTACAGCTCCTATTGTCACTAGAAATTTTAAGTCAAATGTAAACTTACTTCCTTCACCTATTTCAGTTGGCATAACTCTCTCCTCTTTTCTCAACTTTGTTTCTGCAGGTTGCTCATTTAAAGCTTCTGTCACTTCATCAACAGTAACAAACTTTTGTTCAATTAATACTTTTCCTAAAGGTACTGACCTATTATAATTAATAGCCTCTTCAGATTGCTTTCTTAAAGCATCTTTAAGTTGCTTTTTATTAATATATCCTTTTAATAATAATAAATCACCTATTTTCATTAAAAGTCCTGAGGAACTATCCTTCCAGTTGTTTGAAAGTTGCTTTTAGCTAATTTCTTAGCCCTTCTTTTAGCTTCAATATACAATGTTTCAAAATATTGAGCATTTTGTATATTCTGATTTCTAGGGTCTCTATATCCCATTGCTATAGCTTTATCTACTATAGCTTTGTGATATCTACTTGGTATCTCATTATATGAGCCAGTAAGACTATTTGCACTTAAATCAGAATCTACTGTAACAAATTCTACAACAACTTTTAATCCAGTTTCTGTTACAGCTTGCCATTCATCAGTAATTCCATCCACTGTTCTAGATGTTTTTTCAACTATAGCTATATGAGCCTCTCCAGGTGAATGCTCTATAAACCATCCTCTTTTTACTTGCTTAGCCATTATACTAAATCCTTTATTTTAAGCTCACCTTGAAGTCTAGATGCTAAAACCCCTTTACCATGGTCGCCAATCCAGACACTATTAATTTTAAAGTAATTATTATTATATGGCTCAAATCCATACAATATGGTTCCAGCTGTAGTAGTCACAGTGAATGTTTGACTAGTATAAATTCCAGTATCTTCGCAGAATTCATCTTTAGCTTGATTTAATAATTCTAAAGCTTCTGTCTCACCTATATGAGGGTGATGTTGTTGTAGTAATTCTATCATTTTTTTTGCTGTCATTATTCTGCTCCCGGTTTCCCTGACTCATCCATATATCTGGATATTTCCTGGGTATAAGATTTTTCTAATAATTGAATTTGAGCTTGTAACATTTGCATCATTTCAATATCTTCTTCATCTTGTATTTGATTACTTATATATGCATTTAATAGATTAACAGAACTTTTTAAAGCTACTGCATGTATTAGTTCACTTGGCAAAAAATATGAAGTATTTAAAGTAGCTGCTGTTACTCCTGTAGTATCTGTACCACCTGTTACATAACTAAAATACCATATTTTCCCTCTTTGAGTACCACCAGGTTCAGGTAGAATTTTAAGAGTAGCAGCTCCAGCATTAGCACTATCCAAATGATAAATAGGTGAAAAAGCAGTAGCAAAGTGTATGCTTCCAGAATCTCCAGCAGCAGAAAACATGTCCCTACCTAATGATTTACATTCTCTTTCTATTCCACTACTATCAGAATCAATTCTTGTGACTTTTAAAATCTTCCTACCTTCCACAAGCCATTCAGAATTGGATGTGAGTTCACCTGGAGTTCTCGAATATTTAAGCAATAAATCTTCAGACACCATATCCGCTATCTCATTGATAGCGGCATTAATAAAATCTCCTGCATAATCAGCATCTGTTGAATATTGAGAACCTATAAGGTCTGTTATTCTTTGAGCTATTGTTCCATTAACTGCCATTGATTATTTCCTTTTCCTTTTACGCTTAACTTTCTTTTTAGGTCTACCTACCTTACTTCCGTATGTCCCTTTTCCATATGGCATTATTTTTTACTCCTTTTAACCTTAGTCTTATCTGTGTTTAACTTTCTTCTAGTATCGGTCTTAGCACCATGCCAAGGGTTCCCAAAACTTCCTGAAAATCTATTAGCTAATTTTTTAGCCAATTAAGGTTTTCTTCCAGGACCAGGAGACGGTTTGCTGGGAGCAGATTTCCTTTTACGTTTTATAGATTTGGTTTTTGCGCCGCCGCCACCAACTAAATTAATATGATATCGTTCTTTCGTCATTTCACTTTCTCCTTATTGTTAATTAAAAATGTGGAAATAAATAAAAAGCAGCTGTCTTACTACTTTCATCTTGTCCATTTGCTTTTACTGTAAATCTTGTATATCCAGACATGCCATGACTATCTATATCATATAGCATCATAACCCCTTCATCTTCTGTGACTAAACTATCATCTATAGCTGATATTTTAGACATATTTTTAGTAATATCATCATGGTCAACAGTACTATCTTCTTCAAATTGTCCTTGTTTCACCCATGTAGTTCCATTCCAACTATGCTCAACTTGAACATAAGTATCAGTCGCTAAATCAGCACTAAATACAACTAATATAGTTACATCAGATTTAACGGGGTAATCTAAAACACTTGTAGAGGCATCTGCATCGTTACCTAATGTTATTGTTTCTGACAAGTAACCAGGAACCATGCTAACAGAGCCTGTTGAAACATTGATTGTTTTATGTAACCTATCCCACGCCATTATGCCAATCCTCTCCTTTTAAAATTTCTAAAATCTGTGAATGATTATAAGTTGTCATTCCATCAAAACAAGAAGGTGTATCTCCATCCCATTTCAATATTGCTTTATTACCATCTAATGTTTTTCTTAATGTACTCATTGATGATTGCTGTGCCTTATATATCATTTCATCTGTTATATCAGATACATTAACTATTACCCATTTTCTATTAGAATAATCCATTATGGTGTATCTCCTTTAAAGTCATTAGCAGCCATATTAATCATTGCTCCTACATTATCTTCAAATTTTCTACATTTAAAATTAGTCATACTAAAATTAGCAGCTTCACTTACTGCCCTAAAACCAACATAAGAGGTACTATCAGTAGCCTCAAATTGTGCAATAAAATGATAATTTCCAGCGGCATTTATTTTACAGTCAAATACTGCGCTATTTAAATTAGAATTTGGTGATAATTTACACAATAATTTATCATTAGAGGGAATTAAAGAACCTGCAATCGTAAAAGAAATCTCAAGTAAATCTCCAGCTGTTGCATTAATAGCATTACTACTAAATTCATGTGCTGCACTTCCATCACTAATAGCAGAAGAAACATCTAATCCACTAATAGTACAAGTATCAAAGTCGACATTTGTCCAACCTGTAACCACATTTGTAGCAGATGCTGTTGCCATATCACGAATAACACCAAGCCCATTACCTGATAGTTCCGATGAAGCTGTCCTACTAAAACCATCTGAAGTTCCATCACCCATTCTCCACCAAGCTTTCAAATTGCCTGATGCAATGCCTTCTTTATGATTGTAAGGTTCTCTACCATTATATATAGTTTTAACTTGCGATGAAGTTAATCCAATATTATAATCTACTACTTCTGATATATTACATGCCATATAAGAAGTAGTTCCTGAACTATCATTCCTTACACCTATTGTATAACCTAAACTACCTTCTGATGGATTAGTGCTAGACGATTGAGTATAAGACATAGTGCCTTGAGCAACTGCATTTATATAAATAGTAGCAGTACCATCTATTGCAGTTACACAATAATGAAACCATTGTCCCGCAACAAGAGCGGGAGAAGGTGTTATTAGACTACTACCATTATGTGTATTTGCTACACCTATAAATAAATTTGATGTATCAAATCCAAAATACCATCTTTTATTACCATGAATTCCCATAACTTGTGAACTACTAAAATCATTCATTTTAACCCAAAATGCATGTGTTGCATTGGTATGTATATAATCGGGTTTAAAGTCAGTCAAAACATAATCGTTACTACCATCAAAAGCAATAGAATGTTCATCTCTGAACTTATCACCGCCCATTGTTACTATTCGTCTTGAAGGAAGCATTAGTCTTGAACAACTCCGAGTTTTAAATGGAGGCCTGAAGCAGTCCAGGTTTGTGCACTTCCTCTATTTACTGCTGATATATAAATACTCCTAGTATCATCAGCTGCTTTTAAAACTAAACCTATATTTTCTTTAGTACCTAATTTCCAATTAACACCATCAAAATAACTAGATACTGTAACAACTCCTAAAATACCGCCTGGAACAGATGACGTATCATCATCAACATCTATAGGAGTACTACCTGCTGTACTAGCATCTAAAAGACCATTTCCACTATTAAATACAATATCAATAGATTCTCCATGGTCATCATCATCTAATAATGTAATTGATTGAAGTATACAAGTTCCTCCTTTTACTGCAACCATATTTTCTACTTCGTCTGCTTGAAATACTACTTCACCAGCACTACATTCTGAAGTTGCAGTTTCAGGAGTAATTGAAATAACATCAACTTTCATTTGATTTAGCTTCTTATCGCTAGAAAGAAATTCTCCTCCTGAAACCTTACTTTCCGACACCCCAGCTGTTGTTATTGTTAAATCACTCATTCTTTCTCCTCGTTAATAGAAGGGGCCGAAGCCCCCTCTATATTATTAATTAAACCAACCACTATGATGGGTCAGCACCTATGCCGCCAATGTCAGCAGACTGCAATCCTGATTGTTCAGTTCCAGCAACACCTGCTACTGATACCTCAATAGAACAAGCATCTTGAATATCTGCACCATCTGTAAATAACCAGACACGCATAAATGGACCATAAATATCTGTGCAATCAGCTTCTAATGAAGCTACACTTGCAGCAGATGTATCTATAGTATAATTCAAGGTTACTGAATTAATCCAATTTGGATGAGCCCCACTACCTGGTGTTACAACATCTCCTGTTGTTAATCCATTAGGAGAAGTTTGTACATATGCATCAACATCACCGTCAGTCGCAGAAGTTTCTGTAACTTTTAAAGTAACAGCAAACTTCTTATCTTCCCAATCAAGTAAATCATTAGGAATTATTGAAGTAGGGATGTAAGTTGCATTTGCACCACCAGAATCCGCAATAGTAACAGTCTCTGTAAGTAGTACCGATTTACCCTTAGTCGTTTTAGTCCAAGCCATAATATCCTCCTACCTTAAGAAAACTTAAGAATTGCGTGAGTTTCAGGAACACTAATTTCCAAGCCAGCTTCAGTGATGATTTGGTCTTGTCTACCATCAACGCCGTTGTCTTGTACGTTAGTTTCAATGAAAGTGTCTCGACTAACACCATTACCCACAAGTGGTCTGTATGATACATTCTTCATATCAACTGCAACACAATAATCTTCCCATGGTCCTCTTAAAAGAGGTTCAGCAACAAAGTGTAAATTACCAAATATAGTATTTACAACTGTTACTGTATGCCCGAAAGCACCAGGTACAGAATTTACGTCTAGTCTATACTGAGATGAACCTACAGAATTATTTAAGAAGCTTCCACTTCCTAGTTTGTTTAAGTAAGTAATAACTTTTCTTGAAGCCAAGACTAATTTATTACCACTATTTCCAGACTCAGGAGCGAAGAAATCTTCCATCGCATCTAAAAACGCATCATAACCAGATGAGCTATAAGACATATTATAGATTTTTCCATAAGATTCAGTATAAGGTAAAATACCCCATGTTGTTCTTACTGGAGCAGATGTAGATTGGTCGTTCAATGTAGAACCAGTACCAAATAACATTCCATGCTCAATATCCATTTTATGTTCCATTAACTTATCTTGCCATATTCTTTGAAATTCGTTCGCGATGCCTCTGTATTCAGTAGCTAAAGCTGTTCCAGAAAAGATATTCATTCCAGTTTTGAAGATTTGACAGTATCCTTCTCTGTCAAATAATTTATCTTCCCAACCAAGAGGACTATCAGTTCCTTCAGCCCATGCACTACCAAGTACTTGACCTTTAGAACCAGCTGCTACGGCTGTATCTACAGGTACAGTATCAAGAAGTATACAAGCTTCAGCAGATATAGTAGTAATACCAGTATCTGTTTCATGATACATTTCAGCAGTTGCTGGAGATGTAGCAGAATAAGTACCAGTTCCACTTGTTACTGTACAACTTTCTGATATTTTAAACCTATAAACATTGCCATTATCAGCTTTTAATGCTATAACTGCACCAGGTACAATAAAATTACAATTAGAACCACTGCTTATTTTACCATACTCGTCATACATAGCAGTTAGAAGCAAGTCTTCACCTGCAGCTAGAGTATTACTACCATTAGCTGTGATTTCACTTGCATCTGCCAATACATCAGCACCTGTTGAATCCACTTCAAAGTTACGTCTTTGCCACTGATGTCTCTGTTCTAAAAACTTAAATACAGGGTCATTCGTAGCTTTTTTTGCCACCTTCGATAAATATACGAAGAATGGACTTTGTACTGGAGCAAGCTCAGCAACTCTGTCACCGAAATTAAACTTTCGTCTACTGTCATTAATATCGACACTAGAATTGACATCATTACCAGCCGCGCCTGAATAAAATGTTCCCATTCGATTCCATCCTTATATTTTGCCCGTCCTCAGCTGTCTTTCGACCTTTGGGTAGGGCGGTTAAGAGTTATTTCCAAGGGTTTTTACTATTAAAATTCCCTATTAAACTATCCATAATCTTATCCTCAAATGACTTATTCTCAGTATTATTTTGTCCAGAAGGCATTACTCCCATAGGAGATGGTACCTGCTGAGCATTTTTTGTCTGAGTAAAATTATCACTAGGTTGCGCAGGTGCCTGCTGTTGAGCTCCACCATTTTGCAATCTATATAATTGGACAAGGTTATCGATATTGACTGAACTTGGGTCAGACATTTTTGTCATGAAATCCTGCGTTTCGCTTTCACTCATACCATAATGGCCCATAACATGCTTTTTAACTTCTGCTTGTTGTTGGGCTTGTTGTTGAGCAGCTTGTTGTCTTTGAGCATCTTCAACTCTTGTTCGTTCAAGTTGATTAAATCTATCCTCAAGTACAGCTGTTTGGTATTGAGATTTTAGCGTATTGTATTCACTCATGTCATCACGCCATCCTTCAAGTTCATTCATATACCTAGCACTTTCACTAGAGGGGTCATTATAAGCTTCCTCTCTATTGAAACTTCTAGGTTGTACTGGTCTTTCAGGTGCTGCAGGAAATTCTTCTACTGGTTCCTCAGCAGGTTGAGCAGGCATTTGTTGTGCTTGTTGAGCATTATGCTGCTGTTGCTGTTTGATACTTTCCAACTCATTCTTATATTTATCTGCTTGAGATTGCCAATATTGATATCGGGTCTCATCATTATTAGGTTGAGGTGGTGTAGTTTGAGTTTCATGCGTACTTAACTGAGGTTGTCCTTGTTCAGGAGCTTGTTCAGTACTACCTTCTTCACCGCTAGTAAAAGCACTTGATGTTGTATCACTAGAGCCCTCTCCAAATACTGCTTCCTCTAAAGAATTATATTGTTCTTGATTAGCAGGTTCTTGAGGGGTATCTTGTTGTATATTATCTTGTGTCATTATTTCTTTCTCCTTTTAGCTGTCCCTTTTCCACCTGAGGGAGTTGAGCCTAGTTTTTTTGCAGCGTCTTGTATCTGCGTTTTAATGGTGGATAAGCTGTCGTCAAGACGTTTTTCATAAAGAGTTCCTGCAGATTTTGCTTTATTGCTTACCTGGTCTAGGTCTCCTTTAAACTTCTCAACTTCAACTTTCTTTCTAAGATTAACAGCTTCTCTATCTCTTGTCTGTAAGTCACCTTTTAACTGTTTTATCTGTTGCCCAGCTTGTTCTAATTGACTTTGTAGCTTGGCTATCATATCAGTTCTCTGCATAACACCTTCCATATCAAATACTTCGGTCTTTTTGAGAACTTCTTGTCTGTCTATTATACCTTTTTGATATGCATCCATATAGAACTCAAGTTCAGCATATCTATTACTAGGTAATGTGGAGCCAGTAACAACTATAACATCATATTTACCTACTGTTATATCATTAATTATTTTTATTTCTCCACTTTTATCATCAACTAACTTCTTATTAATTACATACTCACTTAAAGAATTGTTAGGATTTACTACTCTAAATATCTTTCTGCTAGTATAAAGTTGTTGCATTAAAGGAATAGCAACTTGTGCTAATCTAGTTAATGCAGCCTCTATATCAGCTAATTTAGACTTCATCTTTCTTTGGCCAAATTCGTCAATACTTATAGTAGCTTTATATGTTTGAGGAGCAGCTTGTGAGTTACCCATCATCATCTCATACAAACCTAAAGCATGGTCAATGTCATTTTTAGCCGTCTGTTCATTTTGATATAATTCATTAGGAAGAGGAGTTGGCTGAACTGGCATAGGTGCTCCATCAGTAGGGTCATATGGTATAGCTACTCCAGGTTGCGCCCACTTTTCCTCAAAATCTTTCATATCAACACTTCCTTCTGGAACTAATATCTTAGTATTAGTACTAGTAGTAGCATGAGCAATTATCAAAGAACGTGTTTTATTTATATACTCTTGTAATCCTTTTATCATTCTTACATCAGATACAGGATAAGGAGTTCTAGTATGAACGTTCATAACAGGGACAATAGGATATTTATCTGTTGGTAAAACTCTTGAATAAAGCTTTTTATCACCAACTATAACACATTGTTGTATTTTCTGACTAGATACTTCAACTACTTCAATTTGTCCTTGATTGATTAAATCCATATAAGTAATCTGCTCTGCCTGTATTGGTTCTGGTTCAGGCAATTTGGCATCTTCCTCATATCCCATAGATTGCATTTCAGCTGCTTGTTGTTGAAGCTTACGCTGTTGCATTTCTACTAATTGTTGATATATCTTTCCAGCTTCATCTGGGTCTGTAATAATTTGACCTTGAATTATCCATGCTGGTCTTTCACCATATTGCATGAAATCCTCTTCGGAAAGTAACTCTTCTTTTCCAGAGAAAGCTTCAAAAGTTCTATACTCAGTTACATCAACCTTATAGTATCTTTCATACCCTCTTATATAATCTTTTTCATTTAGTCTGCCTACATCTTCTGGAAATTGTACTTCTCCGTCATCTTCCCTTATACTAGCAGGAGCATTCCAATCATTAGCATTTCCATATGCTCCTTTAGATGTAGCATTTTCTATTTTACTCTTGTACATAGGCCATAATTCTTTAGCCTGTTCCTTCGTGAAAAGCTTAGAAATAATTATATTTTCCGCATCATCAAAAAGCCTATGTCGACTATTAGGGTCAACATATACATCTAATGGGTCCACATCATGAAAACAAACTTCACCTTTTCCCATATCCATCATTGGGTCTTGATATACGTGTAAGTAACCAACTCCCATAACATAATAATCATCAACAGCTTGTCTTATAGCACTTCTCCCGTCTGAGATATCATACATATAAGCAAGTAAAGAACTCATTACATTAGCAACTTTATTATCAGAGTCTTCTCTAGGAGCAGCTCTGAATGAAGGTCTATTAGCAGTAAGCATAGCTTTTGCTGACTCTACTGCTGGATGCACTCTATTAATAACAATAGGAGCTTGTCCTCGTGACTCCAGGGTTTCCCTTTGAGTAGCTGACCATTGCCTACCTAATCTAAATTCTTTATCTTCTTTAGCTTGTTGAGCCCAAGTATCGCGTTTACTAGAATACTTGTCGAATAAATCTAAAGTTTCATCAACTAACTTTTTAGCCGATTTTCCATCTTTTTTAGTATATGCCATATGCTTAATTTACGAATTACATTGTCATCCAATCAAGACTTTTATTTTTATCTTTCCAATTCTCTTCAGCATCAATATTAAATTCTGCTAATCTACATGGTTTAGCTTTATCTAAAGCAGTCCATATAGCATCCATAATATCATCATGCTTTCCCTTCGGGTAAGATAGAAATTCTTGTTGGGCCTTTATGTCCTCAGGACGAAAATAAAATGTCCCTTTGGCAAACAATGGTACTAACGATAATAACCTTTCTGATTTACTATTTCTTGGTTTAACACCAGCTTCTAATCCTGGTATATACAATTCCTCTTCTCTCATAAGTTCTCTTACAGCAGTTCTTAAGGCTTCTTGATATCCTACTGTTTCTACTTTAACTCTTCTTGGTCTAAATTTCTTATAAGTATCTATAATTTTACTTGGTTGTTCAGCAGGAGATATTCTATCTCTATAAATATCTACTATATATTTATTATTTTCATTATCAATAGCAACAGTGGCGATAACAAAATAATCAGCCCTAGCAGACAAAGAACTTGCAGGGTCCACGCCAGTATAGAGTTCAACAGGTTTAATTTTTTCATTTTCTAAGCCCTCATTTTTTATTAAACAATTTTGACCATTATGCCTTTTATACTCCCAATGATGCATTTTAATCCAAGATGGTTGAAATGGAGCATCATCTGGAGATTGTGCTATATTCATATATTCTTGGAAAAATCCATTTATATTTCCAACTGACTTAAATTCTTCTTTTATTGCTAATATTCTATCTTTTGGAAATCTTTCAGGCCAAATACTCTTCTCATCATCATCCCATATAGAATACCATAATACATTCCAGGCAGATGACTCTTTTGCCCAGCAAAGGAAACAATCCTCTGATATAACTGTACCTATCATGGCAATCCTGCCTTCATCCGACAAAGAAGGAATTACTGCCTCTGTCATCCATTTCCTATTTTTAGCTCTAGCTTCTGGTGTATATGCATTAAGCTCTGATTCAAAGTCATCCACTATAATAAGGTTAGGACGAGTATCTCCTTCGATAAAACCCCTAACTCTTTGTCCTGTACCTACAGCTACTATACGAGTACCATTAGCTAAGACTACATCTGTATGTGTCCATCTTTTAGCTGTATTAGGGCCCATATCTCCAAATATAGCCCTAAATCTCTCAGAATGAGTTAAATGGTACTTTATCCTTGACAAGAAATTAATAGACTGGGCTTGTGATTCAGATACTATTACTATAAATAATTCATCTGTACTAGACTTAAAAGCCGCTTTCCACAAAGGGAATATAAGTGTAGTAACGGTAGATTTAGCCGTTCCACGAGGGGCGGCTATTAAAACCCTACGCTTTTCATCATTTGATAAATTTGCATATACCTCATTGTGAAATGGGGGCGTAGCCTTCTTAAGAGCCGTTGGAAAGCAATGTTTGCCAAATAAAGCCATATTATTGCGAAGCTTCTTAAGTGCTTGTAACTGTTCATACTTTTCTTCGTAATCCATTATTGTAAGAACATTAAAAGAACTGTTCTTCCTTTAGTTGATTTTTCTACCATATGCCATTCATTGTTCGAATGTACTATAGCATTTAAATAATGCTCATCTTGCGTATATTCTTTGTCAGGGTTTTTATACTTAAACAACCCATCTTTAGACTTATTCAGTAAAATACTAATACCATAATTACACCACTTCATATGTCCATTTGTGCCTATATCAGTATGCCAGTTATGACCAGATGTATCCTGACTTACTGTAGCATAACTAGGATGCTTACAATCCCTTTTCCCTATAACGCTTTCTAATTTAACCAACACATCTTTTATTATAGGATTATTAAAATCCTGTGTTCCAACAATAAGTTCTTTTGCAGAACTCTCACTTATAACATTCTTTATAAAAGTTCTCACTTATCCAATAATTTATGAACTTTTCTTAAGTCTGGACCTTTAAATTTCTTTAATGCTTTGTATAATTGCATAGCATTTCCATGATTTATCCTAGATGAAGTACTATTAAACAAAAAAGGATACTGCTTCATTAAATTACTAGCACCTGATAACATTTGAGGACTTATTCTTTTAAGTCCTTGAAATGCTTCCATACTTGAGGTTATAGTAGGCGCAACCTTCTGTACAGCAGAAGGAGCTTGTTTAGACATATAATTTAACATCTTAGGTCCATATCTTGCTACTAACCTTAAAATTAAAGGTGTCATTTAAATCTTTAACCTAAATCATCATCTAAATCATATAAAGACTCTTCAATAGCTGGTACCTCACGAATAGATGGTTGTCTAGCAGCTGTACCTGGTCTATAATCAGAACCCTTACCAAAAAACTTTCTATTAAATCCTTCTCTTAAAAGCTGTGGTCTAGGTCTAGCTAATTGAGGCTCAGGTGTAACAGAGCGTGCTACTCCTGGTGCTTGTGGGTTAATAGAGCCTCCGTACTCTGGTCTTTCATCTGGCATGGGCTCCATTGCCCTTGGGTCTATTTTTGGTTTTTTAAATATCATTATTCTTCCTCCTTAGTTGTAGTTCTTGTAGCAACAAGCTTTTCTTCTTCTTCTCTAAGCTCATCTATTAATTTAACGTTACTTGTGGCCTCTAAGGACTCTACTGTCTTAACAAGATGTTTATCTTTCATACCATGCATATCCTGTAGATTATCTACAGCTCTCATTAAATTAGTAACATCTCCCTTGTCTTTGGCTTTTTTAATAGTTTCTTCAAGTAAATCTAAAGTGTATGCTTCTGTCAAGCCATGTTCTTGAAGTAACTTCTGTAATTCATCTCTTACCATGTCTTTAAACTTCTCCTTTTTCATTCTTCTTTTCCACATAATCTTCTGATTATCTGTAGGTTCTTTTATTACATGTTCTATAGTTTTGTCATAGTCCATTGTCTGAGCATAGACCATAGCTAGATTTTTCATCTTTTGGCCGTTACTTATTACTTCCCAGTGTGTTTTTCCTGAGATAGTGTTATTAGCCCTTCTACCATTAGCGTTAAGCATAACGGAAGTATAATTAGGGTTAAAAAAAGTATAACCATAGGGAAACCTAATATAAACACTAGTAGGCTTATATATGGATTTAGATATGACCTTTGCCACGTACTTATCGTCTGATAGCCCATATTCTCCTTCATTAGCATCTCTCCAGTATTTATATTTAATTTGATTAGATTGAGCCTCTTCTTCTTTATAAACCTTATATGAGGTAGGCTTCTTATTTCCTTTATGATGTATATCTATAGTGTACATTATCCCCAGCTAGAAATTTCATCTGCATCATCTATTAAACTACTAAAATCACCCCGTTTTATAGACTCTTTTTCTGAACGTCTCGCAAATTGCATCAAACCATCCGTAGAACGAACAGGTTTACCTGATACCGTCATTCTTCCTGTATACGTATTAGCAAGTTTGGGGTTTGTTAATTTAACAGTTTCATAAAGCCTACCTGCTCTTTCTGGCATTTGTAATCCTATAGCGTCTGAAGCATGTAAAGCGTTTTTATTTACTCTATCCAACGCAGGCTTTCTAAAAGCTTTCTGTATCTGCTTAGGCTTAAGTCCCAGTCTTCTTGCTTGCGAAACTCCTTTTATAAAACCATGTTGCATTATTAATCTTTTTATTATATTATATATTACTCCCGCTGTCATCTTTCTCCCTTAATTTCCTTTATGATGTATATCTATGGTATACATTAATACTGGTTTGGTCCAATAAGGTTTGCTAAATTGCTTTGGTGAAAATTCTGCATTGTATCATCTACAGGTTGATTATCATAGGGCATCATTCTATTAACTCTTGCTGTAGTAGCTTCATCTGGGTCTGTATGATGGAACTGATAATAAGCATCTTGCCTAGCTTTCATATCTCCACCGCCTATTTTTCTTATTTCTCTATCAGAATCTGTTTGTGCAAATATATTACCTAAAAACATAGCATCAGATTGTTCATCTGTCCATTGTTGAGGATTTTTATGTATACCTTGTATAAGTTCATCATCAAACCCCATATTTCTCATTCTTCCCTTTCCTGTATCTACAGAAGCATCTGTAAATTGATAAACTCCCTTAGCACTTGTACCACTGGTTAAATTACCAAATTCATCGTATTTACCTGCTGCGGCCATAGGATTATCATCAGACTCTATATTCCTTACTTGCCTAGACCAATCATATATATTCTTAGTAAATGCATCCCTCTCAGAAGGGTCTATACCCAACCTATCCATTTGTTTATCTAGAAAGCTTAATGACTTAGCTCCAAAGGTAGGAACAGGTTCTGGTACCCCACCTTGAGGACTTGGTGTTCCACTATTCTCAAGGTCCCAGGTTTCAGCTTCTGGATTTAAAGGAGCTTGTTCTAAATCCCATTGAGACCCTTTTCCTCTAAATGGAACATCTCCCTCTGACATCATGGGTTCTACGTTCCCCTGATATACCTTGCCTTCTCCAAATCTATCTTTTAACCTACCAAATAACCCACCTAATCTCTCAAATGCCATATTTCTCCTTAATATAAATCGTATTTATAAGCTTCTTGATTGCCCATATTTTGTAAAGCTTCTCCAAATCCAAGTAACCCACTTCCAACTTTTGCTTTTCTATCAAGTCTTTTTTGTTTAGGGCTTTTCATTTCACCAAATTTAGTCTCTAAAGTTTTCTTAAATTGCTCTGGAGTTACCTTAAAGCCATACTCATCACGAGCATCCCAATCGTCCATTTGGGTTTTTCCAAGTCCAAAAAATTTATTATCATCTCCTAGCCAAAAACTACCGGTTTCTTCAGGATTTTTAAGCATTTCATATGCAGCCTTATTCCTATCAGCATAATCCCCATACTCCTTTGTCCAATCAAAATAGTCTACAGGGTTCCAATTTTCCTCTAATTCTCTCCTTGACTGCCTTTTTTCTTTCCTAGACTGCCTATCTGGCATTTTCATTTGTGATAACTTCCCCTTACCACTACCAAAACCCGCTTCCTTACCAAATATCCCCTTTTCTCCTTTAATATTCTGAAAAGGTGTCCATTTAGAGCCTGCAATAGCAGTTTTTAAAAGGTTCTTAGGTAGAAATTGTGTAAAATTAGCAGCTGCTCTATCCCCTTGGCCTAATAAAAAAGGATTTCCTGGCCACTCTGTATCTGGAATATCTCCTCCTTCACGTATTGAACCTCCAGTTGACTCTCCATATGTTTCAGTTATGTCATCACCACTTGGCATAGTATCTTGAAGCCATTGCCATGTCCGATTAAAGATATTATTCTCATTAGGAGCATATTGTGTCATATCTACACCAAATTCATTAATATTGCTCTGTCTTTCTGCCATTAGGCCTCCTATTCTGTATATAAATCGCTATAATATACCTATAATTTAACTATAGCAACCTATATAAAACAAGTTATTTACTTGTCTAATATCTTAATCTGCCTATAAACCTGCTATAATACCTATATATACCTCTATATATACCTATGGTATAAAATAATCCAAAAAATATATTTTGCAAGCTTTTTCTTTAAAATCATGAAAAAAAGTGGTTTTTAAAAAATTACGTTGAGAATGAGTGTGTGAGATATATCAACCGCATACCGCCGCGGTTTTAGGGGTGCCCATGTCGCTTCGCGTTGAATAAAAGTTATTCAATCAATAAATCATTCAAAATATAACTAGAAAGGATACCATGAATAATTCATTTATTAAAGAACTTTATAACTTGCTTACTAAAAATGCTATAGATAAGTTGCGAGCTGTAAAAGCTGGCTCTAGCTTCTGCATTTATACTAAGCAAGTTACCGAAATTCTCAACTTAAAATCAAAACCAGCTGAATGGGCTAAATTCCTAGCACTATTAGAAGCGAATGATTTTGAGTTAAGAATTAATGAAGAAGCAAGTAGAAAACGAAATAAAGACACAGGTGAATGGCAAAATTACGAACCCTGTGTTTTTATTTCGCCTTCTACTTTTGCAAAATCTTCTGATGATTTACTAGACCAAATAGCCTCTGTAACATCATCATAATATTTAGCATTCTTCATGACCTAGACAATGTCCCGGATAAAGCATTCGGGACATGTCGTGTCTAGGTTTTTTTTAGTTATGTAATACATAACAGCTGTTGTTTAAAGAATTTTTTAAAGGCAATTAATACATAGTCTGTTAGCAAATAGCGACCTAAGTAACAGATGTAATACTATGTTGAAAGATTGTCATAATGCATGAGAAGAAATTGCTCATGTATAATGGTCAAAGGGTGTAAATTACAAGCCAAACACACCACACATTAAAAGTGAGGTAAATGTATAACGGATGCATAAGATAGTCGCTCTATCTACGGAAAGCATTTAAAGGTGTGTAAAATTAAGTCGTAGCACGATAATTGCGACTATAAATAACGGATTATCAATCATGAGTAAATAGGTTTGACTAATACCTACAAAAATGATGCGAAAAGCAGAGCGGATAACACAGCGGTATAATACTGTGTAATTAGTCAAGAATTGTATACAACAGAGGTTTCACAGGCGTAACCAATCGTATAGTGATTAAGAGAGTTGAATGATACTCTCGCCTCATTAATTAAAATGAAAGGGTAATAAAATGGAAGAATATCTTAATAAATTATTAAATGCTTTTGGTGCAAGTATAGTTTTATCTTGTAAAAATGTTATGATACCACCAAATCAATTAGAAAGATATATAGAAAGATGTAGTGAAATTAAAGCTGTTAAAAGAGCTAATTTTTATTGGAGATTTGATAAATTAGTACAAAAAGGTAAAATGACTGATAGGTATTTACCAAAAGGTCATGATGATGACCCTGTTGCACAAATGTTTAAAGCTATATATAAAAAAGGAGAATAAATGAGTAATAATTTTGTAGAAATTAGACAAGTAATTACAAAAGAATACAGTGGATGGGAAGAATGTAAATGTTGTGAATGGGTATTTCGTAAAGACCTAGTAGTAAAGTTGGAAAATAATGATGTTCTTTGTGAAGATTGTGCTGTTTGGTATCTTTGATAGACATTATTAAAAATAATTGATTTGATAAGGTTATCACCTTCGTGAAAGCGCTGAAAAGATATTAAAAGGGTAAATAAGTTGAAGAAATTGCCTGCCTTATCAATTCAAATAAATACTTGCGAGTATTGTAATTAAAAATATTATTAATTAAATAAAGGAGCAAAAATGAAACTAAATAAAAATAAAAGATTTATTGCATTGAATACTAATGATGGTAGTGTTCATATATTGATTGCCAGAGGTTATTGGTCAGCTTTTAAACAAGCTCAACAATGGTTTGGTAATCAGACTGGGATTAAAGTATGGCAAGATAAAATGTCAACTTGTTAATCTATTTATAATATCTGTTGGGAATCTCTCCAATTACGAAAGTATGTGAACAGAGATGCGGGTAAGGCAACACGGGGTGGGTGTCAGATATTAAATTTATATACAAACATATGCCCCCCGTGACGTAATTCCACAGTGGTTGTTGCGGGGATTGCAATTTAAGTCAGGTGTGTCTGTAACCGTAAGGCCAGCTAGGTGTATTAAGCTGAAATCGGTTTTTTTCAGATAACGCCAGTTATCGGTATGTTTTGACCATTCTAACAGCTTCCTTTCAACCTGTTAGC
>VTLG01010555.1_pt1 | contig 23509 bp, 38 predicted proteins | sample 4694571 | NCBI WGS metagenome assembly VTLG01 (sample SAMN12604809, study PRJNA352737) | marine metagenome | biome: ENVO:00000447; feature: ENVO:00000209|ENVO:00000569|ENVO:01000036; material: ENVO:00002151; isolation source: viral sequences binned using virsorter ...
AGGAGGCGTGTCGGGCCTTACGTACTACGCAGAGACAGAGTCGTTTCATGAGCACCATCAGGAGGAGATCTGGCAGCTGGTCCAGGAGCAGGCTGACGAAGCTGGAATACAGAAGGGTAATATGTTACTCCACATATCTCGAGATCCCGGCTCGTTAACACAGCTCGTTAACGATTTGGTTTGGTGGGCGGTAGAAGTTCGGGCCCAGGAACTGGCTGGTAACCAGTGACCTTCGTTGTCGTTTACTTGTGCCTTCTTTTCCTTGCACCAACTTTCACACTGGTTGGCACGGCCCTTCTCATACTCTCGCTCGTCGGACTAGTATAATCTGTTGCGTGGTCTCGTTATAAGTAGATCCATCCAGCCCAGTAACTTTCGTTCAAAAGTTTGGCACAAACCAGCAGCTACAGTTTAGAATAATTCTAAAAGATAGTTCTTGATATATTCATGGGATATGGTAAGACACATACTTTATGAATAAACTAACAAAAGGAGAGTTATGGGTTTAGATCAACACGCACATCTTCGTGGTCATAAGGTAGATTGGGATAAAGTTTTCTCTGATGATAAAGAGGAAAACTCAAAGGTCTTTACATGGAGAAAACACGCGAGACTTCAACAGTTCATGTCGGCAAAGTGGGACGAACAAAATGTCAGTCATAAACATGAGGGACATCTGGCACATCTGGGATTTAACGCAGATCAAGATGCACCCTGCTATATGACTGAAGATGTCGTGAAAGAATTAGCTGAACAGATACAGAATGGCTATAAGGATTACGTAGCCGAAGATGGTTTTTTCTGGGGTCAGCAGTTCCAAGAGGATAGCGTTAAAGAATACAAAGAGCAGGACATCAAGTTCTTAAAGTTTTGCGAACAAGCGATCAATAATAAAAAGGTCGTAGAATATTGGTGTAGTTGGTAATGCCGAAAGAAAAAAAACGAGCCGACAATGTCGGCTCGGCTCGGTCTCGTAAAGCAGGGCAAATTGAACAAGATAAAAGGACTTTAGAGATTAGCCAGTTGGCAAGTCGGTTATCTGAAATATTAGGTGAACAATTTGTACAAGTAGAGGTTGAGCCAATACTTAAAAAAATAAATAAAAATAAATTAAATTAGCTATTGCATTAATCATGGGATTTGATAAGACAAGGGGGTATTCATAAGAATACATAACTTAACAAAGAGGTAAAAATGCAGACAGTAAAAAAGCTAAAGCAAGACGAGAAAAAAGTAGTCTTAGCTTATGCTACACTTAAACTGAAAGCAAATAGACTTAACAAAGAGTTAGACAGTATGAAAGAACACATTGTTAATCTATTTGATAGAACAAATCAAAACTTAATTATTGTACAAGACGAGCATGGTAATAGTTTTGGATTACAAAAGATTAACAGAGTTAGAAAATCTTTTGACAAAGATAAATTTAAATTAGCACATTTAGATTTATGGAATACTCACCAAAAGCAAGTTGCTTATTGTGAGTATAAAGCTATTGGAGATAACAATGTCCAATAACGAGTTAATCAATATTGCTAAAGTATTAGCAGAGAGAGTGGGCGAGAAATCGCCTACTCAATTAAGTGACATGGTCATAGATAATGGAGTTAAGAAACAACTTAATTATGAGATCATGTTTCAGTTGTTAATGGGTGAGTGTGAGAAACACATACTTGAGAATGTAGGCAACCCTTGTGTTGACGAATTCAAAGACAATGTCTTAAAGAAGTTCTCAACATTAGTACAGGCATTGCATACCCCACAACAATAAAGTTCATATGAAAACCTATAGCCCGTCTGGGCTATAGGTGTATCTATTACAAGGCTCTTTTTATCTAACACTTGCTCACTAAAAAAACGCGATCCAGGTTTCGCGTCTAGGGCGTGGGCTTTTTATGTAAAGAGGTTTACAAAGCAAGATATACAAATATACTAGGGTCCCAAACGGTATGAATATAGAGAATCTTACAGAAGAAGAAATAAAAGATATTATTTTAAAAAAGCAATTAGAGTGGATCAAGTTATGCCAGGATAATTTTTTAGTTTTTGTTGAGTCTGTTTGGCAAGATTTTATTTACAGAAAAACAAATAACCCTAAGAAATATGGTCATCATCAAATTATTGCTCAAGCATTCCATGAGGTAGCCGATGGCGATGCTAAGAGGCTCATTGTCAATATGCCTCCTAGGCATACTAAATCTGAGTTTGCATCTTATTTATTCCCTGCTTGGTATATTGGTAAGTATCCAAAGAAAAAGATTATGCAGGTATCACACAATGCTGAACTAGCTGCAAGGTTCGGTAGCAAAGTTAGAAATTTAATGAACACCAAGGAGTACAAAGAGATCTTTGGTAATGTTACACTTCGAGAAGATAGTAAGGCAAAAGGCCGATGGGAGACAAATCATGGGGGAGAATATTTTGCAGCGGGGGTAGGCGGTTCTATTACAGGACGAGGGGCGGATTTACTTATTATCGATGACCCACATACTGAACAAGATTCAATGTCAGATTCTGCCATGGAACGTGCTTATGAATGGTACAACTCTGGTCCTAGACAACGTTTACAACCTGGTGGAAGAATTTTAGTTATTATGACTCGTTGGGCAACTGATGATCTAACAGGTAGATTAGTAAAGGCTCAATCAGAAATAAAAGCTGATAAATGGAAAGTAATTGAGTTCCCTGCAATCTTACCAAATGATGAACCTGTTTGGCCTGAGTATTGGAGTAAAGAAGATTTATTATCTGTAAAAGCATCTATCTCAACTAAAAACTGGAATGCCCAATACATGCAGGACCCAACTTCTGAAGAGGGTGCAATTATCAAAAGAGAATGGTGGCAAGACTGGGATGCAGAGAAACTACCAAAATTATTACACGTTATACAATCTTATGATACTGCATTTTCTAAAAAAGAAACTGCGGATTACTCTGCAATAACTACATGGGGAATATTTGAGCCAAACGAAGGTTATGAAAAATGTATAATACTTCTTGATGCTATGAAGGGTAGATATGACTTTCCCGATCTTAAAAATGTGGCTATAGAACAATATCAGTATTGGGAACCTGAAACTGTTATTATTGAAGCTAAGGCTAGTGGGCAACCATTAATACATGAATTACGTAGAGCAGGTATACCAGTGGTTGACTACGTTCCTGCAAGGGGAAGAGATAAACATACCAGAATAAACTCATGTTCTCCTGTATTTGAATCGGGTATGGTATTTGCTCCTTTAGACGAACACTGGGCTCAGGAGGTTATTGAGGAATGTGCTGCATTTCCTAATGGCCAGTATGATGACTATGTAGACAGTATGACCCAAGCTGTGTTAAGATATCGGCAAGGTGGATTTGTTTCTACATATTCTGATGATTGGGATGACCCTCCTATGAAATTAGAAAAAGATTATAAATATTATTAGGAGAACCTATGGCACTTAAAGGCAACCAAAAAAGGATAGACAAAAATAATAATAACAGAATTGATGCTGAAGATTTTAAAATCTTAAAAGCAGAAAAAGCAAAAGGCCGAGGCATGGGTTTACAAGATGAAAAAGTTAAGCCTGGTAAAGTCATGAAAGCTAGAATGGGTAAAGCTACTGACTATCAAAGATATTTAAAAGGTTTAAAAGAAGCTACAAAAAAAGGACCAAAAGGATCTTCAATTACTGCAGCATCTTTAGATAAACAATTAATGAAAACAAAAAACCCATATTCTGATTTAAAAAAAACAACTGAAAAAGGACCAAGAAGATATAAAACAATGGAAGAGATGAGAAGAGCTAAAGGGTTTAAACCTGGAGAGTCTTCTGCAGATTTCAACAAAAGAATGGCTTTGAAAAAAAGAGCTATCGAAGCTGGTAAAGCAACTAGAATTGGAAAAATTGCTCTGGGTGTAGCAGCAGTAGGACTTGGTGCCAAAAAGTTTTTAGAGTCTAAAATGAAAAAGAAAGAAAAGAAAAATAAAAAAATGCTTGGTGGTATGATGAAACCTCAAGGTTACGATATCGGTGGTGGAGTAGAAAAAGCAAAAGAACATAAAAAAGTTATTAAAGATAAAATTGGAACTGTAATGGGCTATGCTAAAGAAATGCTAGGACCAATTGCTAAAGCAACAACACCTGTAGGAGTTGGACAAGAAGCTGTTAAAAAAGTCATTGAAGCAAGAAAGAAAAAAAATTTAACTAAATCATCTGATATTCCAGAAAATAAATTTAAAAGAAAGCTTCCAAAAGACTTTCCAAAATTTAAACCAACAAGACCTGCAGGTGCACGTCCTATGCCTATTCGTCCTAATAAAACATTTAAAAGGGAATTACTTAAACCAGAGGCTAGAATCAAACCAGGAGCTAGAAGAATGGGTGGTGGTTTAATGGAAGCTACTGCAAGATTAAAGGCTCAAGGTAAAATGGGTGGTGGCATGATGCAAAGACCTATGGCTTATAAGCTAGGAGGTTTTAAACCAGCTTCTCCATCTACAATTGATAGAACTAAAGCAGGAAAAAAACCAAGAGAAGCAGATCCTAAAAAGTTAATGGGTGGCGGGATGATGAAACCTATGGGATACAAATCTGGTAAATCCATAAAAGTTAAATGCAAACTAGGTAGAAACAAACCTACTAAAATGTACTAGGAGGGACAATGTCCCTGAAGAATATTCTTACAGGACTGGGTCGTAGAATTCTTGGAGGTAAAAAAGAATCAGCAACACCGGCTACCGGACAACAACAACGTCAAATAACTTATGAGCCAAAACCATCTCAGGCTCAAGGTCAAGAGTTAGCTACTAGAGAAATAAGAAACCCACCAGTTGTTTTAAAAAAAACAAAACCATTACAGATGGGTGATGATATTGCTCCTGCTTTTGGTTCCTCTACATATGATTGGGCCATGAGATTAGGAAGATCTAAGTACACTGCAGATGAATGGTTAAACCATTTAACGTCAACAAGAAAAGTTAATTTTAAAGTCTTTGGGAAATCTGCAACTAAGAATGTTAGAGAACCTAAAAGATTTAAATATGACAGTGGTCCCTTTGCCGGTAAAGAGGTTAATGTAACCAGAGAAGAATTATTCGATTCTAATTTAGCAATATTCAACGATGCCGGAGACCTGACAGGTGGCTTATTATACGCTGCAAAAAAGTTTGGTTTAAAATTAGATGCTAACGAAATTGGTTCTATGCTTAAGCTTAATCCAATTAACCGTTTACAAGCAATTGAACTAGGTACACAAAAAGGAGTACAACAAAAATTTGATGTAGCTTTTAAAAATTTAACAAATACAATTAACGGACTTAAATCAAAATTCAAAAACGATATCGATATAGTATCTGACCTAGATGATGCGATCTATCAAATGGGATCTTTTGTAGATGGAGATATTCCAAGAACTGCTATGATTAATTTAAGAGATACTTTAAAAAAAGTGAAAACTAGAACTCTTATGGGAAATCAAGAAAAAACTTTACTTAACAAAGCAGAAGCAGATCTTAATTCTGCTATTGCTCCACTAAGACTTAATAAGACAAAGTATGGTAAGGAAACTAGTTATACTTTACAAGGCGGTAAAGATTATAGAGAAACAATATTTCATTTACCTGAAGACATAGTAACAAACAAAAGTTTTAGAAATAAGGGAGGTCATTTTACTGAAATATTACCAGAGACAAATAATATCTATCACATAAGATATGATACTAGATTTACCCCTGAAGGTAAAAAAGTATTTATGATTAATGAAATACAATCAGACGTAAACCAATCTGTTGCAAAAGCATTACAAAAGAATCAACAATTGTCTGGAGAATTTAGAACTAATCCTTTTAATGCAGATGTCGAACTTAATTTACTTATAACTCAAAGAGCTAAATTGATGGATAATTTAAACAAAGCAATTAGCACACAAGATTTTGGAAGTGTTAGTGCAATCAAAGCGACACTTGATAATGTTACTAAAAAATTATCTAGAATGACTCAAAGAAAATCAGGTGACAATGTTACAAAGGATTATTTTCCCATGCCTGAAGCAGATGCGTATGGAGATCATGCTGTAAAATATCTAGCTCAAAAAGCTGCTAGAGAAAACGTAGATTATATTGCTGTAGCACCATTTGATAAATTAAGTTTTAGACAAGGCTACAAAGCAGGTAATGAAAGATTTTATGGATATGCTAATGGTAAAGGTATTGGTAAAAAGGGTAAAGCTATATTACCAGATGTCATGTCAAAACTAGCAAGATTCTATGGATCAAAGGCGGGGTCAACAAAAATATCTCTTTCAGATCCAAGTAAGCCTTATAAAAAAATTGTAAGTGATAATTTCAAATATCCTGAGACTCATCCCCTCAAAAGCAAAACTATTAAAAGTGTATATCATGATGGAGCCGAAGCTGTAAAACTAGAAGGATACAAATTTATAGAACCTAATGATCCGAGGTTGTATTTTGATGCATTTGCGCTTAAAGTATCGCCACTGATGAGACAAACACAGAAAACGTACAAGTCTAAAGGAGGACTTGTAGTAGATATATTTAATACAATAAGGTACAATTAATAATGGCTGTAGAAAATAACAATCAAACAATCGTCGAAGAAGACAAAATTGAAGAAACGGAAGTAACACCCGAGGGTTTACCAGTAGACGTTCAGATTGAAGGTGAAGAAGTAATTGAAGAAAGACCACAAGATGATTTCAATGCTAATCTTGCTAACAACATGGATGAAAGGACCCTTAAATCTATGGGTATGGAACTTATCTCAGAATACAAAAAAGATAAACTTTCTAGAAAAGAGTGGGAAGACGCATACATCAAAGGATTAGATTTATTAGGAACTAAATATCAGGAAGTAACAAAACCTTTTAAAGGTGCTTCCGGTGTCACGCATCCTTTGTTAGCTGAATCTGTTACACAATTCCAAGCACAAGCCTACAAAGAATTAGTACCAAGTGATGGCCCTGTGCGTACACAAACTGTAGGTTTAGTAACACCGGCTATCGAACAACAATCCGAAAGAGTTAAAGACTACATGAACTATTTACTCATGGAGGAGATGGAAGAGTTTACAACTGACATGGATCAAATGTTATTTTACTTACCACTTTCAGGATCTACATTTAAGAAAATTTACTACGATGCAATGTTAGATAGACCAGTATCTAAATTTGTACCTGCTGAAGATTTAGTAGTTCCATACTTTGCTTCAGATTTAAAAGATTGTGAGAGAATAACTCATGTCATTAAGATGACACAAAACGAAGTTCTTAAAAAACAAGCTGCTGGATTTTACAGAGATATAGAATTAATTGAGTCAAACTCACAACCTGATGATGTACAAAAAAAATTAAATCAATTAGAGGGAATCAAAGCAACAGGTGATGACTATCTACATACTGTTTTAGAAATGCATGTAGATTTACACTTAGAGGATTATGAAGATTTTGATGACAAAGCTAAGAAAATAAAAATCCCTTACATCGTAACTATTGATGAAGGTTCAGGAGAAGTTCTATCTATTTATAGAAACTATAAAGTTGATGATCCAGGATATTCTAGAATAGAATATTTTGTTCACTATAAATTTTTACCAGGACTAGGCTTTTATGGTTTTGGTTTAACTCACATGATTGGTGGTTTATCTCAAACTGCTACACAAGCCTTAAGACAATTAATAGATGCAGGGACTTTAAAAAATTTACCAGCAGGATTTAAGTCTAGAGGTATTAGAGTAAGAGATGATGATCAACCAATTCAACCTGGAGAGTTTAGAGATGTAGATGCACCAGGCGGAAACATTAGAGATCAATTTTTTAATTTACCATTTAGTGAACCATCAGTTACTTTATACAATCTATTAGGTTTTGTTGTACAAGCAGGACAAAAATTTGCTGCTATCACAGACTCAAATATTGGTAATGATGTCCAAAACAGAGCTGTGGGTACTACAATGGCACTTATGGAACGTGGTTCGAGAGTAATGAGCGGTGTTCACAAGCGTTGTTACTATGCAATGCGTTTAGAGTTTAAAATTTTAGCAAGAATTTGTGGTGAATCTTTACCACCGATGTATCCATATGATGTTTATGGTGGTCCAAGAGAAATTAAATCTGCAGATTTTGATAACAGAGTAGATATTTTACCTGTTGCAGACCCAAATATCATGTCTATGGCTCAAAGAGTTACACTTGCACAGACACAATTACAAATTGCTAACTCAAATCCTCAAATGCACAACCTCCATGAGGCTTACAGAAGAGTTTATGAGGCGTTAGGCACAAAACAAATTGAATCAATACTTAAACCACCACCAAAACAACCTGAACCATTAGATCCTGCAAAAGAAAATGCACGTGCTTTGCAAATGAAGTTACTTGTTGCATTTGAATTTCAAGATCATGATGCACATTTAGCTGCACACATGGCATTTATGAACTCAAGAATGGTTCAAATTAATCCGCAGGTTTATGCATTGTTGCAATCACATATATCTGATCACATTTCATTCAAAGCTAAGGCAGAAGTTAAGGCTGTAATGATGCAAGATCAGCAAATGATAGCTTTGGCACAACAAGATCCAGAAAATTTTAGTATTATGTTTGAAGCTGAAGTAGCAAAAGTTGCTGCAAGGATAACTACAGAGCTTGTACAGGGTGAAATGAAACAAAATGCTGCGAAACAAGATCCACTTGTTAGAATTAAACAGCAAGAAGTAGATTTAAGAGCTATGGACATGCAAAGAAAAGCTGAAGAAGTTAAATTTAAACAAGAACAAGAGAATGAAAGAGCTGCAGCAAAATTAGATTACGATTATGACAAACTTCAACAACAAGATGAACAATCTGATGAAAGATTGAAAGTAGCGAGAGAAAAAATTGAGAAAAAATAATGATCCAAGAGTAGGTACTGGCAAAAAACCTAAAGGTTCAGGTAGGAGATTATATACTGATGAGAATCCTAAAGATACTGTTGGAATTAAGTTTGCGACTCCTACTGATGCTCGTAAAACTGTTGCAAAAGTTAAGAAGATATCTAAACCTTTTGCGAGAAAAATACAAATCCTAACTGTTGGTGAGCAAAGAGCTAAAGTAATGGGTAAATCAAGGGTAGCAGCAATATTTAAGGCAGGAAAAAATGCAATCAGAAAGACAAACAAAGCGTAAAGGACTAAGCGGAGGGGTTAAATTTGGGCCACCACCTAAAAAGGGACCAAATCCGCAAGGAATTAACATAGTGAGGTCTAAAAATGCAAAAAAACTCTTACGAAACTCTAGAAAAAAAACATAAGCTTATTTTTTTAGCAGGAATATTTGATGGAGAAGGTAGCTTTGGTATTTGGTCAAAAGGTAAAAACAGAAAAAAAGAATTTGCATGTACAATTGAGATGGTAGACAAAGATACTTTGTTAAAATTCAAAGATATGTTTGGTGGTCAACTATTTCCGTGTAAAATCAGCAAAGCACACCATACACCCACTTGGAGATGGAGACAGAATGGGTACAGGGGTTTCCAAATAATGGATAAAATGATAGAGTTTATGAGTCAACGAAGACAGGAGAAATATTATGTGGCTAAGCGCGATAAAATTAGCGGCACAAGCAGGTACGCACATATTCAAAAAACGTCAGGAAACTAAAATGTTAATGGCGGATGCACAGATGATGCATGCAAGAAAAATGGCCGAAGGCCAGGAAGCTTACCAAGGTAAACTTTTAGAGGCTAGGCAATCAGACTGGAAAGACGAGGCAGTTTTAATAATTCTCAGTTTGCCCGTCTTGGTACTCGCTTGGGCAGTCGTATCGGACGATCCAACTGCGATGGACAAGGTAAAATTATTTTTTGACATGTTCTCACAGCTCCCATCATGGTTCACTAATTTGTGGATCTTGGTTGTAGCATCAATTTATGGTATAAAGGGAACACAAATATTTAGGAACGGAGGAAAAAAATAGATGACTAAATTATGTCCAAGAGGTAAGGCCGCAGCGAAGAGAAAATTCGCCGTATATCCTTCAGCATATGCTAACGCATACGCTAGTAAAATTTGTGCGGGTAAAATTAAAGATCCGTCAGGAAAGAAAAGAAAAGATTTTAAAGGACCTAAACCCACAGGTGCGAAAAAAGGTAAAGCTATTATGATAGTTATTGGTATAGGTAAAAAGAAAAAGGTCGATAAGAAAATGATGGGTGGTATGACTGCTGGATCAATGTCTGGTATGGGTAGACTACAAAAATCAAGAATGATGAAAGGTGGGGGAATGTCTTCTAGAGGATTAGGAAGAGCTTTCATGAAAGGAGGAAGAGTATAATGCCAGGAAAAGGATATAGACCAACAGGGATGAATAAAAGAAGAATAGAAAGAATTAAAGAAGTAATGCAAAATAGAAAAGACAAACAAATGCAAAAGAATAAAAATGAAATGTCAATGATGCCTGAAGGAGCTAAGAAAGGTGCTGCTATAAAAATTAAGAAAGTAGCTAAAGGTTTAGAAAAAGCATCTAAGACTCATGCTGCACAAGCTAAAACATTAAAATCAGTAAAAGCAAACCAAGGAACTATAGTGGATAAATTTTTTAAAGATAGAGTTGCCTCAGAAAAAAGAGATATAAGAAAAACAGAGCAAATGGTAGGTGCAAGTATTTCTTCTAAAAGAGAAAAGGGAAGAAAAACTGCCGACAAAGCTGTAGAAAAAGGAATAATAAGAAGAACAAATAAATACTCTAAAGGTGGATTTTCTAGAGGTGGTGGAGCTGCAATCAAAGGAACAGATTTTAAAGGCATCTTCTAATGTACAAACGTGGGACTTGTTGGGAAGGCTACGTACAAGCTGGTATGAAGAAAAAAGGAAATAAGATGGTTCCTAACTGTGTACCTGCAGGATCAAAAAAAATGAAAGAGGGTGGTCTTACTAAATGGTTCAAACAAAAATGGGTAGATATTGGTAGTAAGAGATCAGATGGCTCTTTTGCTAAATGTGGACGTTCAAAACAAAAAGCTGATGCAAAACGTAAGTATCCAAAATGTGTCCCACTTGCTAAAGCAAGACGTATGTCGGAGGGTCAAAGAAGATCAGCAGTTTCAAGAAAAAGATCAGTAGCACAAGGAGTTGGCGGTAAACCAACCAATGTCAAAACATTTGCAAAAAGGGCATAATTAAGATAATGATTCGTTATGAATCTAAGACAAACTCTTTTAAAAGCATTAGAAGATAAATATAACGCTCAGATATCAGAGGCTGATGCAACAATCCAAATATATTTAGAAAAACCAGTAGGAATTGGAGAACATCCACAACACTTGGAAGAATTAGATAAATTAATGGAAAAAATATCCACTGCTGAAGAAAAATTAAAGATAGTTCAAGAATTTAAAACATGATTAGAGGCGACAGTGTCGAATATGAGCTCTTAAAAAAATGGTGTGATACATTACCTTTTTTTGAAGAACCAAAATCTGTTACAACGTGTGAGATAGGTGTTAGAGAAGGATTAGGATCACAAATTATTATGATGAGTCTTACACCAAGAATAGGTAAGGTAGATTATCAACATTATGCAATCGATCCTTATAATGATTTAGAATACCAACATGTTGATGGCAAAGCTTCATGGAAAGAAACGGGAACTACACCTCCTACCTATCCAAATTCAATGAGAGATCAGTTAGTAAAAGATTTTGCAAACAATCCTTATTTTAAATTTTATAATATGACCGATGTTGAATACTTTGATATATTTAATCTTAGTAAAACGGTCTTTGACTTAGTTTTATTAGATGGACCACACACTACAAAAGATATTCTTAAAGAATCACTTTGGTTTGCAGACAGATCTAGAATAGGAACAAGAATTATTATTGATGACTATTGGGTAGCAAATTATGATGTAATAAAAGGAGCTTTGTCATACTGGAAATTTGAACCTATAGAACAAGGTAAAAGTAAAGTTTGTTTTGAAAGAGTCAAATAGTGGATATAGATACAATATCATTAGTACAAAGGCAGATTAAAAAGAAAATACTCCAACTTAAAGACCACGCTATATATGGTGTTGACACCATGGAGAAACTACAATATGTTAGGGGTCAAATCAGATCATTAGAAGATCTGCAACAGGATCTAAAAGACCTGCTGACACAAACGGAGTATAAAGATGAACAAGTCCACGGAGACACCGAAACGGACTGAAGCACTACTGGATGCTTACAAAGAAAAGCAAGAAGTAGAAACAGTCCTTGATCCAAAAGCGATCGATAAATCAGTATTAGAAAAATTACCAACACCTACAGGATATAGACTTTTGGTTTTGCCATATGCAGGACCTAAGCAAACTAAGGGTGGTATTATTTTATCTGATACTACACAAGAAACAATACAAATGACTACAGTGTGTGGCCTTGTGCTCAAAATGGGAGATCTTTGTTATCATGATAAAGACAAATTTCCAAAAGGAGCTTGGTGTAAACTAAACGATTGGGTTATTTTTAGTAGGTACGCAGGATCTAGATTCAAGATTGATGGTGGGGAAGTAAGAGTATTAAATGATGATGAAGTCATTTCTACAATTACTAATCCAGCTGATATTTTGCACCATTTTTAAGGAGGACAAATGGAAAACATAAATAAGGAAGCCGAAGTAGAATTAGATACTGATGGCGTTAAAGAACAAGAAGTAAGTGTTGAATCACCACAAAGTGGTAATGAAGCATTTGAAAAAAAAGAAGAAGTAGATCTTGGTTACACTGATGTAACTAGTAATAAAACTGCAAAAGAATTACTTCAAGAAACAAAAGAACAAGAACCTGAACCTGTAAAAGAAGAACCAAAGTTAAAACAAGAAACTGAGGAATCTGATTTACAAGATTATTCTGATAAAGTTCAAAAAAGAATAAAGAAGCTTACATTTCAAGTCAAAGAAGCAGAAAGAAGAGAAAGAGCTGCAGTCGAATATGCTAGAGGATTAAAAAACAAATTCGATACAGCTGAAAAAAAGATAGAAGAAACTGATACTAACTATCTTAAAGAATATAATGCTAGAATTGACTCCGAAAGAGACAAGGCTAAAGCTGCATTAAAAGCTGCTTATGAAACACAAGATGCTGATGCGATTACAGAAGCTCAGGATAATCTGACTAAGCTATCAGTTGAAAAAGAAAAAGTTTCGATGACTCTTGCTGAAAAAGAGTCAAAGGAAAAGGAAGTTGCAGCAGCTCCTGCTGAAACTGAACAACCACAACCACAAATAAGTCAAAAAGCTCAAACTTGGGCAGAAGACAATTCATGGTTTGGTTCGGACAGAGTGTTAACTTCTGCTGCGATGGGAATACACGAAGATTTGTTGCAGGAGGGAATTGACGCGGAGACTGACGAATACTATAATCAAATCAACAAACGTATGAAGGAGTATTTCCCTCAGAAATTTGCCCAAGAAACGACTGAAGTCAAGGCTAAAGAACCCGTCCAAAACGTAGCCTCAGTGAGTCGTAGATCGGGAGGACGCAAGTCTGTGAAACTCACCAAATCACAGGTAGTTATCGCTAAGAAATTAGGGGTGCCACTAGAGGAATACGCAAAATACGTGAAGGAAGGATCTTAATATGAATGATAAAGTAAAAACTTCACGCGAGTCTAGTACGAGAGAAAAATTAACTCGTAAAAAAGATTGGACTCCACCATCCAGTTTGGATGCGCCAGCTGCACCGCAAGGTTATGCACACAGATGGATAAGAACTTCGACTAATGGTTTTGAAGATCCAGGTAATGTATCTAAAAAACTTAGAGAAGGATGGGAATTTGTTAAAGCTGAAACACTTTTAAGTGAAATAGGTCAAAATGATTACCCTGTTATCTATGAAGGAAAACATGCTGGTTTAATCGGAATTGGTGGCCTTGTGTTGGCAAGGATACCAGAGGAGATTTTAAAAAGTCGTGCTGAGTATTTTAGAAAAATAACTCAAGATAGAACAGACGCGATAGATCGAGATCTTATGAAGGAGCAACACCCGGACATGCCTATCAATATTGATAGACAGTCTAGAGTTACCTTTGGTGGTAGTCGTAAAAAATAATTTTTTTGCATTACCTACCTGAGATAGCTTGGATAATAAAAACATATAGTTAAAAGGAGAAAACAACTATGGCAAACGTAAGTGAAAAGTTTGGTTTAAGACCTTACAGAAAACTAGACGGAACACCCTTAGTAGGAGCTCAAAACAGATACACGATTGCTAGTGGATATGCTACTGCAATTTTCCAAGGAGACATGGTAGAACCATTAGGAACTGGAAATATTCAGAAGCATGGTGCTAACACATCAGATGCTGTTGTGGGCGTTTTCAACGGATGTTTTTACACAGATCCAACTACTCAAAAGCCGACGTACGCAAATTACTACCCAGGTGGAATTGCAGCAAGTGACATCACAGCATTCGTTGTTGATGATCCAGATGCAGTCTTCTTGGTAGATGCAGACGCAGCTTTCACTAGAGCGGATTTGTTCAAGAACTATTCGGTGACAAACACTACTGGTGTAACACAGACAGGAATATCAAAAGCACAACTTGATGTTTCAGTGTCAGGAATTACTGCGACTTTCGCTGTTCAAGCGATCGACATTTCGCAAGATCCAGACAACTCAGACACAGGTTCTGCTAATGCTAATGTTCTTGTTAGAATCAACAATCACTTCTACAGAAGTGGTGCAGGCATAGCGTAATAAAGGAGAATAACTATGGCGATATCACGATCACAACTAGTTAAAGAACTAGAGCCGGGTTTGAATGCTTTATTCGGCCTGGAATATAGTAGATATGAAAATCAGCATGCTGAAATTTTTACTACTGAAACATCTGACAGAGCTTTCGAAGAGGAAGTAATGTTAAGCGGTTTTGCTTCCGCACCAACTAAACAAGAAGGTGCTGGAGTAGTTTTTGATCAAGCAGGTGAAACATTCACAGCGAGATACAATCACGAAACAATCGCGTTAGCATTTGCTATCACTGAAGAAGCAATTGAAGATAACCTATATGATAGACTTGCGGGTAGATACACAAGAGCTCTTGCAAGATCTATGGCAAATACGAAGCAAACTAAGGCTGCAAACGTATTGAACAATGCACAAGTTACAACTGTAACAGGTGGAGACGGTGAATCCTTAATCGGAAACGCTCACCCACTAGCTACAGGCGGAACTTTTTCAAATGTTCTTTCGACACCTGCAGATCTTAATGAAACTTCACTTGAGCAGTCATTAATTGACATTGCTGGATTTGTCGACGAAAGAGGCTTAAAAATAGCTTCTACTGGAAGAAAAATGATTATTCCAAAAGAACTTCAGTTCACAGCGGAAAGAATCATGAAATCTCCAATGAGACCGGCGACAGCAGACAATGACATTAATGCGATCAATAACATGGGAATGGTCCCTGAAGGTTACAGAGTTAATAACTTTTTAACTGACACAGACTCATTCTTTTTGTTAACTGATGTGCCTAATGGACTAAAAATGTTTGTTAGATCACCGATCAAAACTGCAATGGAAGGTGACTTCGATACAGGTAATATGAGATTTAAAGCAAGAGAAAGATACTCTTTTGGATTCTCAGATCCAAGATGTATTTTTGGTAACGGAAATTTACCAACTAGCTAATAAATACTTATAAATATTAATTATTAAGGGGCGGTGTTTTACATCGCCCCTTTTTTTATGTATAATAAAAAGACCTAGTAAAAATAATTATTATGTCGACTGACTAGGCAGACGGTATAGAGACGACATAACTAAAGCTATACAAAGGAGAATATTATGGCAAATACTACATTTTCGGGACCGGTTAGATCGGAAAACGGTTTTATCGGAGCAACGAAAAACGCGACTACAGGTGCATTCACAAATGTATTCGCAATTGACTCAACAGGTGCTTACACAGGCACAAAACTTGTTGGACAAGGAACTGCAGACGTAATCGTAGCAGCAACAGCTGGAACAACTGAGGTACAATTCTCTCAGCCAAACAATTCTATTATTACTTCAATTGATATTGTTTGTACTTCTGCACCAACTTTAACAGGAGCTGGTGACATTGGTTTTAAAGTTGGAACTGCAACTGGAGGTGCACAATTAGTGGCTGCAGCTACAGATGAAATTCTTGATGGCGGAACTACTGTTCCTGCAGGAGCTGGTTATAATTTAACTTTACTTAACACAACTGGAAGTGATGCATCACCTGCAGCATCTCCAGCAGCAAACGTTTCTGGTGCAGCGAGAAGTATTTTCTTGCAAATTACAAACACTGTAAATGCATCAGCGAGTGGTAACATGAGATTTATTATAAACGTACAACAGTTCTAATAAATTTAATTAGTGGCTCCTTCGGGAGCCACAAATATAGGAGAAAAAAACTATGTATATGGGTGATGTAAAATCAAAAACTTTTATTGATTCAAATGCTTCTTCTGCTACTTTTGTTGCCGCTGCTGCTCAACCAACAACTACGTTTACTTTAGCAAAAACTTCTTTTGGCACAAACACAGCCAGAAAAATTACAGCTACGACTTCAGGATCATCTGATGGAAGTAAAACTGTTACTATTGTTGGGACAGATGAACTAGGTGCTGCTGTTACTGAAGTAATAAATTTACCAGGTTCAGCTACGACGACCTCTGGAACGACAGCTGCTTTTTTAACAATTACCTCAGCAACAGTTAGTGCACAACCTGCAGCTAACGTGTCTTTAGGGATGACTGCTGAAGTTTTTGGATCTATCTTTGCAGGAAGAACAAGAGTCAGACAAGCTAACGTAGCATCAGGTGGTGCTATTGGTAGTGTAGAAGTTAAAGATGAAAGTATTTCAGGAACAACTCAATTAACTTTGAGAACTACAGCCACTGAAGGTGATATTAGTACAGTTAACATTCCACAAGATGGAATTTTATATAAACAAGGTGCTTTTATTAGTTTTTCGGAAGTTAACTGTAATGCAGTTACTGTATATTTTGATGCTTAAAAAACTATATGGTACTGAAATTTTAAGTTTTAAACGTGGAGGAGATGTAATGCCTCCACGGAATAAAAAAAATTTTAGAGCAACAAAAAAAGGTGCAGGAATGACAGCTGCGGGTGTAGCTGCATACAGAAGAGCAAATCCCGGTTCAAAATTAAAAACAGCAGTCACAGGTAAAGTAAAACCAGGTTCAAAAGCCGCAATGCGAAGAAAGAGTTTTTGTGCTAGAAGTGCAGGACAAATGAAAAAATTTCCTAAAGCTGCCAAAGATCCAAACTCAAGATTAAGACAAGCAAGGCGTAGATGGAAATGTTAAAAAATTATGGCATATCTAAACGCAAATTTACCGCCAATATATTGTAAAGTTAGAAAGGAATATCTTTATGATCTTAAATTACATCAAGGAGAAAGCGAAGATTGTGTTATCTTTGGTCTTACGTCTATCTCAGGAAGGGCTCTCTTATTTAATATCATGTTACCCAACGGTGCGTGTTATTGGAGATTGCCTATCTCAGCGTTTTTCCAAAAATCTTATGATAGAACCAAAGTGCCTGATATGCAGGTCCACGAGTTGGAATTGTGGAACAGTTTTAGTTACTGGCCTAGTGTTACTTGTTTTGATTGGTTGGATGGCGTAAAAGGAAAATTCCTTGGATTAAACAAAAAATTCTATCATGGTAAATATTTATTTACTATTGATTGGGCACATCCAGATGTTAATATCTTGGATGTTGAACATTCTGAAATACCTCAAGAACATAAGTGTGCACATATATTGGAGCTTGATAACGGTAATTTTGCAGCTCAGCCTAATAATCGTTGCTTGTGGCACATTAATAGCTATACTACTGATAACTCTTGGCCTGACTATAAAGTGCAAAATACTTACTGGGATGCAGAGGATAACAACATGGTTACAGAAGATTCAGATAAAATGTTCTACGAAATGGAAGAATTAAAAAAAAGAGACGAGGATAAAACATACGAATGACAGAACAAACTGATATAAAAAAACACATAAAAATTTTTAAAAGTACAATGTCTGTAGATTGTATTTCTACAATGATACAAGTATTTAATAAATATTTAAAATTTGAAGATGCGAGAACTATAGGTAATCTAGAGGGTGAGAATGACAACTTTATAAGAAATAATAAAGTTGGTGCTTTGAGTTTTAGAGATGAAAGTTTATCTATTGTACACTGGACAAACTATTTGCATAATTACATTTTGCAATGTGTAAAGGTTTATAATACAAGGGGTCATTACGAACCAGGCATTGCAAGTCAAGTTCAGGACATATCAGTTTTAAAATATGGTAAGGGAAATTTTTATAAACCACACATTGACCATTGTGCTGATATACCTAGAACCTTAAGTTTTATAATGTTTTTAAATAATGATTATGAAGGTGGAGAATTAGAATTTTACACTCCTGACAAAGAAGAATCAATATTAGTAGTTAAACCTGAAGTCGGCAAAACTATTGTTTGGCCCTCAACTTTCTTGTATCCTCATGCAGCAAAGCCAGTTATAAATGGAGAAAGGTTGGTAGTAGTTTCATGGATTCTATAGATAAAAAAGTTGCAATTTGTAAAAATTTTATATCCAAAGAAGATAGGGAACTTTTGTTTACTTATTGTAGGCTTAAACATATACATAATGTTAGTAATTTTGATCCTATGATTAAAACTACGGAGGACACATATTGTTATTCTGATCCTCTGTTTGAACACTTTCTTTTATCTAAACAAAAAAAAATGGAAGAAATTACAGGGTTAGAATTATTGCCAACGTATTCATTTTGGCGTATTTATACACATGGTGCAGTTTTAAAGAAACATACAGATGTAAAATCCTGTGAAATAAGTGTAACGATAAATGTTAAACAAGACGAACATTGGCCTATTTTTATTGGTAATCAAAAAATTGATTTGGATGAAGGAGATGCTGCTATTTATACAGGTAGAAAATTTGAACATTATAGGGAAGCATTTACAGGTGATTATGCTTGTCAATTCTTTCTACATTACGTAGATAAAAACGGTGAATTTGCTGAGTACAAATATGATAAGCGAGATTATATAGGTCAACCTTCAAGACCTTGGGTTACTTCTGGTTTATAACCTTTTCAGTGGTATTGATTGATTATTCAAAAACATGGATAATACTACAAACAGAAAAAGGAGAAAAAAATGTTAAAAAAACTTTGGCAGAAAATAGTTGATTGGTTGTGGGGATAATTTGTGTCTAAAAAACCATTAGATATATCTGAAGAAGCATCCGTACAAATGCCAATGAAAACGGTTGCCTCTTTGATTATTATAGTGGCACTTGGCACCATGGGCTATTTCCAGATTTTAGAACGTCTTAACGTTGCAGACACTCGTATACAGATCATGGAAAAAGATCTTGAAGAAAATACAGAGTTTAGAATAAAATGGCCACGTGGACAATTAGGATCACTCCCTGCAGACTCGGAACAATATATGATGATCGAGGATCTTTATAAGACCACGGACAAGTTAAGCAAACACATAGAGTCTATGGCATTAAACAAAGTAAATATAGAATTTTTAACAAAACAAATGGAAAAAGTTTTATTTGATATAGAAAAATTAAAAGATCAAAACAGGGAAAGAAAATATGAAAACGGCAACAAATAAAAAAAATAAAATATCTAGATTTGAATGGGTTAAAAAGAATATTGTTATTGTGCCTGTAGTAGCTGCAATACTTGCCGGGACATTTACATCAGTCAGATATGTACTAAATCTTACTGACACTATTGAAGCAAATAAACAAAAACTAATTAACTTACAAAGAGACTTAGAAGTGGCTGAAAAAGATTTAACAGACGTAGCCACAAGATTATCTGCAGCTGAAGCAACATGGGAAATGGCAGAAAATTTATATAGACAATTAGCAGATCAGGTGAGGGAACATGCTTACGATATTAAAGATCTTAATCGTTAGTTTTTTATTTATTACAGCAGCCGAAGCACGTAATGAATATTTGAATGATGGCACAAATTCATGTGACCAAGGGAGTTGGGAAGCTTATTCAGAAGTAAGACAACAAGAATATAAAACAGGAACAAGTAATGAAAGCCAACAACAAGTGTTAGGTTTTAGATGGAGAAAATCTATTGGTCCTGTGTGTGATGAACAATTTGCAGAAGAGCAAAGATTAAAACAAAAACTTAAAACACAACTTGAACTTGTTAAAGAATGTAAGAGAGTCCCAAGAATTAATCCACCACCAAAAGAATTTGCAGAATTAATAAATATGTGCGCTTCACTAGGTATTATGCCTACAAGTAGATATGGGGAAAGAGACTTTGATCCTAAAATAAGTTATTGGACAGTATTAAAAGAAAAATATCTTAAAGATAATCCTGACGTAGTTACATTAGATAATTATAGAGAAAAACAATGATAGAAGCTGTTATAGGATTATTAATGTTTGTAAATGGAGAAATTAAGGAAGCTCGTTTGCAACCCTCTATGGCGGTATGTTTACGAGGTAAACGTGAAGCTGAGAGAACTTTTTCAGAATCAGTATCCTATAAATGCTGGAAGGGTTCTGCAGAATTAGAAGACAATATAGATGGATCACAATCAATTAAAAAACTTATTATAGAATAGGAGTTAACATGAATCTTTCGCGTAATTTTACATTGACAGAACTAACAAAATCAGACACAGCTATTAGGCGTGGAATTAATAATAATCCAAATTCAGGACAAATAGAAAAATTAAAAATGCTTTGTGAAAAAATACTACAACCAGTAAGAGATCACTTTGGTAGAGTAAAAGTCACAAGCGGTTTTAGATCACCTGAACTTTGTCAAGCCATCGGCAGCTCAGCGAACAGCCAACATGCCCGTGCAGAAGCCGCAGATTTTGAAGTTGTGGGAGTTGATAACGCTGAATTAGCAGACTGGATACATAGAGAACTAGATTGGGATCAATTAATAGTTGAATTCTATACACCAGGAGAACCTAACTCAGGATGGATACATTGCAGTTTTACAGAGGGAACGCCTAGAAAACAATTCTTACATGCTTTTAAACTAGATGGTAAAACAAAATATAAACCTATTATTGGTAAAGCCAAAGACTTAATTTAATGTATGAGTTTTTTTATTTATAAAATAAAAAATTTTGAAGAACATAAAAAGAATATAATAGATTTAATTTATAAAATACCTTTGAATCCTAAAAGCGATAAAGCCGGTGAGGAAAGAATAAGTCATACTGATTGGAACCTTTCAGATGAAGTAAGAAAGGATTATATAGAATATATTCACAAACACATATTAAAAGATTTTTCTAAAGAATTTATAAAATTTTTAAAGACACATACATTGACTGTTAATAGGCTGTGGTTTCAAGTATATAGAAAGAATGATTTTCATGGATTTCATACCCATCCAGATACAAATTTTGCAAATATATTATATTTAAAGCTACCTAATAAAAATGTAATAACTAAATTCAAACTGCCTAATGATGAAAATATCAATATAGATGTCACGGAAGGAGATATAGTAACTTTCCCGGCTTTTTACATTCATCAGTCCCCTGTCAATACAAATGATGAAGAAAAAATAGTGGTTTCATTCAATTCTAATTCCTTTTACAATACTCTATAAATTCCATATGAAATATGATAATATTATGTAAGGAGTATATATGCCACTTACAGATAAAGGTAAAAAGATTAAAAAATCTATGATCAAACAATACGGTAAAAAAGAAGGTGAAGCCGTGTTTTATGCTACTAAAAATAAAGGAAAAATAAAAGGTGTGGTAAAAAAAGCAGCCATGGGTAGAGCTATGTTTAGACAATCTACATCAAAAGCTCCAGGTGATGCACAATTAAAAAAAGAACCTTATAATGGAAGTTACATAAAATCAGAAATTGATGGTACTAAATTATCTAACAAAAGTTATGAAAAATATTATGGTTCAATGTTAAAAGGATTTAAAATATAATGGCTACTTCAGGAACAACAGCGTTTAATTTAAATATAGATGACATCATATCTGAGGGTTATGAAAGATGTTCTTTATCTACAAATTCAGGTTTTGATTTAAAATCTGCTAGAAGAAGTTTAAATTTATTATTTGCAGAGTGGGGAAACAGAGGTATTCATTTATGGAAAGTAGACCTTCATGAAAACGCTTTAGTTTCGGGGACGGCTGAATATTCTGTAACCGCTAATGTTAATGATGTTTTAGAGGCTTTCATATCTTCAACAGCAGCTGCATCTAATGGTGCAAATACTCAAGATGTATCATTAACTAAAATTGACAGATCAGCTTATGCAGCCTTACCAAATAAATTAGCTTTAGGACAACCATCACAATATTATGTAGAAAGAGAAACAACACCAAAAATTTATCTTTATCAAGCACCAGATTTAAATACTTATACTACACTTAAATATTACGTTATAAAAAGAATTGAAGATGCAGGAGTTTACACAAATGATGCTGATGTTGCTTACAGATTTTTACCATGTATGTGTGCAGGACTAGCATATTACTTAGCTATGAAAAAAGCACCTCAACTTGTACAACAAAATAAATTAATATATGAAGATGAACTTAAACGAGCATTAGATGAAGATGGTCAAAGAACTTCAACATATATTACACCACAAACTTTTTACCCTAGTGGAGTATAATAATGGCTAAATACGCAACAGGAAAAAGATCACAATCTATATCAGACCGATCAGGTATGGCTTTTCCATATATTGAAATGGTTAAAGAATGGAATGGATCTCTTGTTCACATATCTGAGTTTGAACCTAAACATCCACAAATAAGAAGAAGACATAACACAGCTGATGGTATCGCTTTACAAAATTCAAGAAACATGAAGTTTCAACAACCAATACAACCTTTTGTAAATACTAGTACAAGTGATGTCACAATTACCAATTCTGGGGGAGCTTCAGTAGGAGTTGCAAACTTAGCATTACCTGGAGACTTTGCATTTAAAACACAAGACTTCCAAATTACAAGAGTCATTGATGGCGTTTCAGTAACTTCAATATTACATAGTATGATTCCAGAAGACCCTGCTTTACAAAACAGAAGAAGACAATTAGATGCTTCTTTAGGATCAATAACAGTGAGTATTACATAATGTCAATTACACATGCAAATTTTTTAACACAAGTCAGGAACTATACGGAAGTAGATAGTAATGTTTTGACTGATACGATCATCCAAGATTTTATAAGATCTGTTGAAGTAGATATTGCAGGTAAAGTTGATTATGATGATTTAAGAAAATATGCTACATCAAGCTTTACAGCTGGTAATAGAGCAGTGTCTATGCCAGGTGATTTGATTATATTAAGATCAGTCGAGCGTATAGACTCTAGTGGTAATAGAGAGTTTTTAGAGAAAAAAGATACTAGTTTTATATCTGAATATAATGGGACAAACACTCAAGGCACACCTAAATATTTTGCTAATTATGATGAT
>VTLG01014869.1_pt1 | contig 23500 bp, 30 predicted proteins | sample 4694571 | NCBI WGS metagenome assembly VTLG01 (sample SAMN12604809, study PRJNA352737) | marine metagenome | biome: ENVO:00000447; feature: ENVO:00000209|ENVO:00000569|ENVO:01000036; material: ENVO:00002151; isolation source: viral sequences binned using virsorter ...
GCAACTATCTTAGCCGAAGGTAAAAGTTTTTGAGTAACTACAGTCATTATAATGCCTCTTCAATCCCCAATGATCTTATTGTAATTTCTCTAGCATTAGATTTACTAGCAACTCTAAAGACAGGAATCGTACTTCCTTCTCTTATCCTTTGAGTAGGTTTAGGTTTTTTAATTGTAGGTAATACTGTAGTAGTACTCACTGACTTCACTTTTACAGGAGTACCGACAGGAGTTCTAGCAGTAGCAGTACTCTTTACAGGAATCATCGAAGGTGCTGTAGCACTCATTGGTTTTGGTTCCAGGTCTTTTTTAGGAATAACCATTTCACCTGGAGTCAACATGGCAGGAACTGTATCTTTATTACCCGTTCCAGGAACCATACCGCCTTTATTATATCCCGTTATAATAGGAGGAATATTCTCTAATCCTGTTAATCCAAGAGTACCTAATACATTATCTACAGGATAAGGAGCAGGTACTATTCCACCTTGATTAAATTGCATCCCTCCAGGAGTAGAACCTAATTCAAGTATGCCTTGCAACCATGACATATCAGATTTTTTCTTAGTAGGGTCTTCTATATTCTTATTTTCTTCTTTAAACTCATCTACAGTTGTAATACTTTTATCATCTGTTTTATTAAAATCTTGTCTTATTTCTTTCTTGCGTTGTTCACCTTCTATAGATCCCGCCATAATAATACCACCCGCAGCAATGGCAGATGCTAATAAAGGATTAGAAGCAATAAGTCCTGCAAGTTTAGGAATAGCCCATGCTAATGTTCCTACTACCTTAGAAACTAAAATACCTATAGATGTAAGAAATAATAAATATCCTGCTAATAATGAAGGCCACCAATCTTTAAAAAATCTTCCCAAATTTGTTATTTTCCTCTGATTATCTTTATTACTAAACCATCTCAAACCATCATTAATCAAAGTTCCTAAAAGAGTAAACTTAAGAAAATTAGTTAATACATCCCAAATTTTTTTAAAAGGAGAAATTAAAGAACTTACTGCTTTCTTACCTGCACTCGCAGCCTTTTTTGTTCCTCCCTTCAATGACTCTATTGCACTTTCTCTTTTTTCTCTTCTTTGCCTTTGTCTTTCTTTTCTATCCTCACTAGATTCTTTTTTATCTTGTTTATTCCCTAATCTTAAAATATTTAAAATACCATTTAATATGTTACCCACACCTTTTCCTTCTGAAGGAGAATCATCTGCTGGAGGAAGTAATGCCTGAGGACGAATCCTACTAACAGGTAATATTTTTTTCTGAGCAAATAATTTACTAGCACTTACCTTTTTCCTTTTCTTCTCTCTTACTCCTTTAAGTTCCTCTCGTAATATTCTGGATCTTGTGCTCTCTCCTTTATTAGCAACTTCAAGAGTATTAATACCTTCTACTAATGCAGCGATATAAGTTTGTTCTGCATTATCAACAGCATAAACATCCACTGGATCAATCCCAAGATCCAATAGAATTCGTGCAATTTCTGGTTTAGCTGCTACTGCCATTAAGATGATGCTTGCTGCTGTTTTAATTTCTCCTCTTCAAGATGTGCTCGAAGTAGTTCAACATAAATGTCTCTTTCCCAAGGGATTAAGTTTTCAATCTCTGTTAATGAATATTTATGGTACTGAATCAAGGAAAAATTCAACTTATAATAACTCTCTAGATCCATGTGGACTAGAGCTAGCCGAAAAAACTGGATAAACCCTCCATTACAACTTCACTTTCTACCTTAGTATTCGGATTAGTGATTTTCACCGTATGTGAAAGTTTAGGCATTGTCTCAAAGAACTTTTCAATCTCTTTAAACTGAGATGAATTCATTGACTCTAAGAAAGTATTAATTTCTTTCTTAGTACAATCACCCATACTCCATACTTCTTCTTCATTATAAATTTTATCAATACAAGAAGCAATTAAATCAAAAGATTGAGTCATCACATTCTCTTCACTAAAATCAAAATTATTTTTGATAAACTCACCCAGAGATGGATACTTCATCTCCATCATTAAAGAATCATCTAATTTAATCTTATTCGTATGTCCTTCAGTTCGTTGAATATTAATATCATCAATACTAATAGTTACAGGAACTTGAGTTTTACCATCATCAGGACACATAAGATTAACTTCAATATCTTCTCCAACAGACTTACCACGAATGTTGAGAAACAAATATTCAATATCAAAAGTAGGAAGATGCTCTACTTTAATCCCTCGTGTTTTAACACAAGCTTTAATTACATTTTTAATTGCAGTTGTTATCTCCTTTATATCCTCACTTTCTAAGGCAAGAACTAAAAGTTTTTCTTCTTTAACTAAAAATGGTCGATAATGAATAGATTTTCTAGTCGAAGGTAATTCCAACTCATACGTCGGTGTCGCAATCTTTGGTAAAGGCATAATATCTTACAAAAATTTCAGCGTGTTTTATTTAGGTGGTCTCTACCCAATAACGGGAGAAGTTAAAATTGACAGTACATTTAAGCACCTGAGATGCCTCATATGTAACTGGCATTGAATCAATACTAATAGGATAAGATTTTAAAAACTTATATTGTAACATCTTTCCATTATTATAATCCTTTTCAAACTTTTTAATGTAAATAGCAGTTTGATATTCTTTGGGAAAATTTACTCTATAAAAATAATCATCACGATTTAAACCAAATTCAGATCTTTCGGATAAATCTAAATTGGGTTCATTCACAATAAACCCTATCCATTTTTCAAAAAAAGTAAGCATTGTATAATCATGATCTACATAAAAAGTAAAGGAAGAAGTTGTATCATATTGTCTTCTATACGCATGTCTTTCTGTTACCCCTGTATGATCATTAATCATTTCATTAGTGGCTAATGAAGTTCCAGGTAATGATGCTTCAGAACATGATAAAGAAATAAATCTATCATCCCTTTCATCACCTTCTAATAAACTTCTTACTTGAGGAGGTGGATAAAACCAGCATTGAAAATGAGAAGTAAGTGCAGGACTTAAAATAGATGCCTTTAAATCTGATAATACTTTTTTATGTGGCTTCGGAGTCCCCATCGGATCTATAAATACTTTTGCTTATATATTATGTATAATGGGAGAAAGTAAAAAAAGTTTCTTCAGACCCTCTTTTCCCAGAAAATACAAGGGAAATCCAAATAATATTGTATGTCGAAGTACTTGGGAAACTAAATTCTGCAACTATTGTGATCTAAATGAAAATATTCTTGAGTGGGGCAGTGAAGAATTTTTTATTAAATATGTCTCTCCTATTGATAATCGGTTTCATCGTTACTATCCAGACTTTATTATCAAAGTTAAGGAAAGCACAGGTCAAATCAAAACATATGTTATTGAGGTAAAACCCAAGAAACAAACTCAACCTCCCAAGAAAAGAAAAAAAGTGACTCAATCCTATCTCTATGAATGTAAGACCTATGCTGTTAATACAGCTAAATGGAAAGCAGCAAGAGAATTTTGTAATGATAGAAAAATTGAATTTAAAATCATTACCGAACAAGAACTAGGAATATATAATGGCAGATGAATTAGAAGGTTACTTTGAACAATATGAACAACAGGTAGGTGATAACAGAATTGCACCTATCATGGATGAATTGAAGGAGATGAGTGATCCTGAAGAAATGATGCTTCTTATTATGGATACTTTAAAGGATGTGGAAGTAGTACCTGATGTAGGTCAGTATTATACTTTTTTATATACTGCTAAAACTCCTAGACTCACATATGATCAACATCCCCTCGTTGCTGTAACTGATATACAAAGATGGGGATTTAGAGGAATAAATTACCACTGGGGTAAATTTAAAAACTATACATGGGAAGAGATTGGAGGAGTCCTCTATGTCGTTCGACCCAGTGAAATTAATGACCTACGTAATGTATCATATGCATATTTCTTAAGAACCCTATAAATAAAGAAAAAAGATAAATGTCAACCACTATTCAAAGCGGGACAAAATACCTCAACCACTCGTTATTAGGCCCTAATAATGATGAAAAGTGGTATTATTATAGTGAGTTAACTGTCTTAGGAAAACATCCCAATCGTACATTTAGTCTTGACTTATATGCATCAGATTCTCAAGATTTAAGTGTTGCTACATTAATCGGAACAAAGGATATAAAAACTGGGGTTTTAACCCTCAATAATAGTGCTTCAAATTTACAACAAAGAGATAAAAGAAGTATTCAACAAAAAACTAAAAATTCTATAAGTTATTGGGAAGGGAAAATGGGAGATGCAGGTCTTCCTCCACTTACGCATCAAGAAAAAGTTACATTAGGAATTGCATCAGGTAATAATAATCAATCAACGACAGCGGGAGGAACAATTAAAATTAACGTTACTGCAGAAAAACCTGAGGGAGAAACTGAAACACCTGTAACTGGTGAAGAGGTAGCAACTAGTCTCCAAGATATTAATGTAAACGTTAAAGGAAGAAATTATAGATCTTCCTATGGAAACTATTATTACCCTGAAGACTTAGCAGCAAATAAGCAAGATAGAATTAGATTTACGATGAAATTTAGTGAGGGAACCGTTGTTAATGCCACCATTGACTCAGCATCGAGAGTATTTCAACGAAGAACACCTACTAAAATTGGTGGCTCAGTAACCCTTCCAGTTGTATCAGGTATTAGTGATCAAAATAGTGTAGATTGGCAAGGATCAAAACTTAATCCCCTCCAAGCACTAGGTGCAGGAGCAGCACTCAACCTCTTTGAAAACGCAAGAGATGCTGGTATTTCAGAGGCAGTGAGAGGAATTGGTAGTGCTGCAGGTTCATTAGGTAGAGAACTAAGAGAAAAGAATGCAGGTACTGATATTGCAACGGCTATGAATACCTATCTTGCACAACAAGCAGTAGGAGCTCAAAATTTACTCTCAAGAACAACTGGTGCAATTCTTAATCCCAACTTAGAAATGCTTTTTAACGCTCCTCAATTAAGGGCCTTTACATTTACTTTTAAATTATCACCAAGAGATGCATCAGAAGCAAATCAAGTAAGAAAGATTATTAGATTCTTTAAACAAGGAATGTCTGTTAAAACATCGGATTCTAATGTTTTCCTTAAAGCTCCTAATGTATTTGATATAAATTACCAAACATTTAATGGGTCTACTGAAATATCTCATCCATCAATTAATAAAATTAAAACTTGTGCTCTTCTTTCATGTGATGTTCAATATACTCCTGATGGAACCTATATGACATATGATGATCCATCCAGAACAATGACAGCATATCAATTAAATCTTCAATTCAATGAACTTGATCCTATATATGATAATGACTATACAGATATAGATAAAGGTGGTGATAATGATGCAGATCTTCAGATAGGTTACTAAAATGTCCTCTTATTTCAGAAATATACCAGACTTTGAATATGTAAGTAGAGAATCTAATTCCAAAAAGATCTCCGATTATAGAAAAGTAAAAAACCTCTTTAAAAGAGGAAAATTAAAGAATGATATTTTTAAGGATTTAACCAAATTTACCAAATATAAAATTGTAGGGAATGATAGACCTGATAATGTTGCATTTGAGATGTATGGTGACGAAACCTTAGATTGGATTGTTCTTCTATCTAATAATGTCACAAATATCCAAACTGAATGGCCTCTAGATCATCAATCTTTTTACAATTTTCTCATTGACAAATACGGAAGTGAAGAACAAATTCATGCTGTTCATCACTATGAAACCACAGAAGTAAGAAATACTGATAATACAATTATTGTTCCTGAAGGTTTAGAAGTTCCTAAAAACTATTCTATTGAATTTTATGACTCTCGACTCGAAACTACTACAACAGTTTCCAATATAACAACTGAAATAACAAATTATGCTTATGAAAATAAAATTGAAGATGAAAAAAGAAATATATTTGTACTAAAACCAAATTATGTTAATCTTATCCTTAATGATATGGAAGATGCCATGACATACAAAGAAGGTTCCACCCAGTATGTGAGTGAAACCTTGGTACGAGGAGAAAATATTGTAATATATTCTTAGTTATTCCTCTGCGAGTTTTTGGAAATAAGAAAGAGCATCATCCTCATCTGAACTAGCAGATGCTACAGGAGCAGCAGCTACAGGTTCTTTACGAGCACCAAAATCAGGTGCATAAGAACGATTACTATCCTCTTCTGCTACCTCTTCATCTATACGACGAACAGGTTGCTTATTACCTAAAACATAGTCCAAACGCTTCTTCAGGTCATCATATGACTTGAATTGGTCTGGTGCGGTAACAGCAGCAAGTGAATACTGCTTCTTCCACAATGCTTCTAGTGCATCATCGTCATCAAGTAATGGTGATACTGAATCGAACTCTGACTTATCATAGTTCCAGTAACCATCCTTCTTAACGATCTTCAATTTGAAGTTTGCACCTTGCCAGAAGTCAAAAGGATTGATTGGAGTTTCATCCTCAAATTCTGGTTGCATTGCTTCCATTACTTTGTCAAAGATCTTCTTACCAAACTTATAGAGAAATACTCCACCCTCGTTTTGAGGATTGGTAGGATCTTTAACAACATAGATGTTTGCATAGTAAGAAAGCTTACGCTTCTGCTTACGAACTACATCTTTATCGGACTCATTACCACTATTCCATAGTTCACGATTATATTCTGAAACAGGATCTTTTCCACCAGTAGTTGTCAAAGAATTTTCAATGTACCAACCACCTGGTCCTTGGAATGCATGTGAATACATCTTTGCCCAAGGAATGTCCTCTCCATTAGGAGCAGGAAGGAATCGAATAACAGCATAACCGTTACCTGTTTTATCAAGTTCTGGTTTCCAGAGGCGATCATCACCCCCTCCACCAGCATTGTTCATCTTCTCCACTTCTTTGACTAATTTAGAAGTCAAAGATCCTAGAGAGGATTGTTTTTTTAAGTCTGAAAATGACATTTAGATTTTATTGAGATTTGGCTTGTTTGTACCTTTATATTCTATCAAGAAGCAGATTTTTTGTCAATCTCCTTTCTCATCATACTTACCATATTATTCATATTAGCAAATAAGATATTCATATCCACATTAGTAGGAAGTCCCATTTGACGAGCACCTTCTAAAATCTTCTTTTTCATCTCCTGAGCTTCAGGATCAGATGATAAACTAACACGAGTATAAAGAACTCGTTGTTTCTCTAAAAGTTTTTCTAGAATAGCAACATGATATAATTGATCTTCCTTTTTCATCTGCGGAAATTTAAAGACATTAGAATAAACCTCCTCTTGGAGTTCTGCAATCTCAGTCATTTCTGCACGGACAACTTCGGAATCAAAAAAACTCATAGGACTACTTCTTTAAGGATTTTTTTATACTTGGGTACATGTATATTTAGGAAAGGTTTATACTTTTTTATCTTCCGACTAACGGTTTCCCACACTGGATCATTTAGTTTTTTATCCCAATCTTTCCTATACTCCAATATTTTATCACAGATCACCAGAGTTTCAAGTGATACCTTCCCTCCCAAATATTCTTTAAGAATTTGAGGATGACGAGGAGGATCCACGGTAAACATGGCATCAAAATTATTATCGGTAAAAAGAGAATTTGTTTCTTCTTTAAAAGTATATGACAAAGATTGAACCTTTTTCTTCCAATCAGTATATCTACCTTCTCCCTCTCTTATCATCTCCCCGATCCACATGGTTGCAGGGTCTGTGGAACTGATAAAGTTAGATACAAAGAATTCCTCTACTTCCTTATCATTCTTAGATCTGGCAAATTTCTCAAACCAGAATCTATCCTTCCTTTTATAAAAGGCTTGCACTGTTGCTCTGGTCTTCCCACCATACTTATGGTAATCATAATGATCTTTAGTGAAATGGTTCTTTAAAGAGAGATAACAACGATATGCGTCAAATGGCATCATTTTGAATAATATTAAAAGCAAGAGTAATTCTTTCTGTATCCTCAATTTGAGGTTCTACATGATGTATCACATTAGAAGGAAAAAGCACCATTGTGCCATCATAACCAGGACAAGAAAAATCATAATCATCAAAAATAGTAGGATGATTATGATTTTTATAGTATATCACACCTGAGATATATCCTGCATGATTATGTGAAGGGTTATCATCTCCTTTATAGGAAAAATTAGTCCATATATCATATCCATCAAAATGACCATCCCACTTTCTTAACTTATATGCACGATTATTGTTATTTTCGCTATATTTGGCAACTAGTCGTAATACCCAGGCTAACCAAAAAGACTTATCAATTAAATGAGGAGAAATTGAACATTGATACGAATTATGTGCTTTTCCGTCCATAGAAAGATATCCCACATTCTCATGGGCCTTCAGTGCTGCTAATGGACTATTCTTAAACTTCTTACATTCATTTACCCATTCACTTATTTCATCCATTATCAAAGGAGGAATATAACCACCATATATCGGAGAATCACCATATCTACTAAAATTCAGTATATCATCCATTTTAAAAAAAGTAATAGGGCAAAAAAAGCTTGGAGTATTTTTTCCGACTTTTTTGGAATTAAAAGCTAGCCTCCCCTGAGGCTAAAAAATAATTTTCGCACGACTAGTACGTTTTAAAAAGTTTAACTCCTGTGCCTCATACTTTATCTTCTCCTTCAACGGTTTAGATATTAACTTAGGAACTGACTCTAAATCAATAGCATTCTGCTCACAGAAATGAATGATGGCATCAATGTAAGTCATAGTTTGATTGTCTAAGACAAGTTGCTCAATTGCTTGAGCAAACCTAGTAGGACAAAAGAATTTACTTTCTAATGCTTTTTCTAGTTCATTCTCCATTCGATGCCCCAGTATTGTGATGTACAAATTCTTTAATATAACGAACTAGAAGTTTAATATAATCCCCTTTGTTCCTTTTGTCAAATACTTTTACTTCACCACTCGGAGTTACCATAAGGGTGATAAGTTTTTTAACAGGGATCTCAGTTAGTTCGTAGTAAGCTGCTGCATAAAAGGTTTCCTGAACGAAATAGTTTTCCAACCATTTCTCAGGTTTAATCTTCTCAGATGTCTTAAAATCTATGACTGCTAACTCACCTTCATACTCTGCTATACAATCAACCCTACCTGCAAGACCAAGGTACTCAGAGTAAAGGGTTCTTTCTATAGCGTGTATGTTATTTATCTTGTCCAGATATGGTGTTGCATGATGGAACATGAACTTAGTTGCTGGTCTATAATCATCCCAGTTAAGTTCTTTGTTCTCTAGATATGCCTGTGCTGCCTCATGAAAATCTGTCCCACGAGCAGTAGCTTTCTTTGTAATCTTATTTGCTTCTTCTATACCTACCCTCTTTCTCCACTTAATAAAGATATCACGATTATAAAATGAGGTTACTGAAGTAATAGAAGGAACCCACTGACCATCAGGTAGTTGGTACAACCTACAACCAGGTGTTTCTTTTTTCTCTAGTTCAATATCACCTAAGAAATTATGATGAGTAAAGGTCATAAATTAAGTTCCAATTTAGCAAGTAGATATTCTTTACACAAACCTGATCTTACAATATCTTCAACACCAAATTCAATGATGTCTAATGATGGCATGATCCTTAAGATCCTCATGAAATCATGAATACCATTCCTTTCATTTTGTTTAATCAAGTCAGTCTGAGTAGCATCACCACAGAACATTATCTTAGTGTATGAACCCACCCTTGTCATTATACTATCTAACTCATGATAATTCAAGTTCTGGAATTCATCTACGATAATGATAGCCTTATCTAAGGTAGTTCCTCTAATAAATGAGGTACTCCAAAAATCAATAGTATCTTGTGCTTTCAGATTGCCATAGAGCATTTGGAAGTCTGCATCTGATGGCATCTCAAACATATACTTCACCATATTTTTATATGGTATCTGATATAGGAATGACTTATCATCATGATCACCAGGTAAAAACCCAATCTCTCTCGTTGCTACCAGAGATCTTACAATGTAAATTTTTTCATAGGGAGTACTTGGATCCAGTACATCCTGTAATGCATTATAAAGAGTAATAAAAGTCTTACCTGTTCCTGCTGCTCCATAAGCAACAAGGTTTTTTCCTTTACTATAAGACTCAAATAATAATTTCTGATTTTCAGTGAGAGGTTCAATATCTCTCATCATGTCAGTATTAATTGGTTTCTTTCTCTTCATCTGCTTAGATGTTAATCCAACACCTATAGGTTGATCTCCTTTCTTTTTACGTGGCATACTACTTAATCATCCCCCTGAGTTGTACCAATGCCTTTCTTGGCTAATCGTGCTCCAATACCTCCAGCTTTATCTGCTTTCTGAAGCACTTCACCCCATCCAGGATTTCTATTGACAAGTTTATCTCTCCACTCACCAACCTCAACTCCTAATGCTGGCATCTTAGAAGGATCTGACCAATCTCTATCCCAATCTGGGTTGTCAGTTTTCCACTGCTCCCAATCATGGACACTCATCTTAACTTCTTTTTGCTCACCAGTTTTCTCATTAACAACAGGGTACGTAGCCATACTTAAAAAATAAGGGTAATTATTTAGGAAATCCAGTCAAGAGCTTGAGCAACAGTAGGAAATTGTTCAGAAAAAATAGAACGAACTCCTTCTGCTACTGCCATATGCTCCTTCTGTGTTCCGTGTGCAGAACGTAGGTCAATATAATGTACCCATGATCTTACAGAACCAGTCATATAGATTCTTGTAGGAGTAGCAAGAGGTAATACAAATCTTGCACACTCCTTTGCTATACCTGCTTCAAGCATCTCTTTATACAGGTGCATCCCATCTACAAAATGTTTCTGCATCTTTGCATTAAAATCCTGTACTATAAGAGGATCAACATCATCAATACTATTCTGTCTGTTCTTATCGTCCTGTCTCCTAAGTTCTGGTAGAGGAATCTCCTTACCTAACATACTACTATCAGCATACCTCTGAGAGAACTCTTGATATGTAAATGATCTATGTCTAAGTATTTGTGCAGCAAGACCTCTAGTAGTATTGATCTCTACTGTCATGAATGCTTGCTCAAAGACACTCCAATGACCGTGCTTGATACAATACTTAAGAAGACCAGCAAAGTTATCATTGTCTTGGTTCTTAGGGTTGCTAACACGAGCCACATATGCCATATGCTGTTCAGCATCTGGTGTTACACTTATTAATTTAATCTGGGTATCCATCATCATCAAAGACCTCATCGTAATCAGTGGGTGGAGTAGAAAATGGAGGAGCAGTAGTATATGCTTCTATGTCAGAGTATACTTCTGATTCTAACTCCTCTACAATTTCTTTAAGAGCTCTTACTAGAACTTTTAACTTTGCTTTATTCATTTAATAAAATACTTATTAATCACTTCTATTTGGTCATGATATCTTGCTATCTTATCTACTTCTTCCTGAATTGCTTCTGTAATATCTGAATGCTCTCCTATACCTGCAGGATGCTCCAAATATACATTGACATTTGCTTTATGTTTTTCAATCTCACCAGTAGCATGTGCTAACACTGCCCTGATTAATTGCTCTCTCATGTGAAGGGTTCCCATAGTATGTCTCCTCTTTCAATAATTATATATTAAAAAAGGGGGTATGTAAACCCCCTTTGTCATTCAGTTTAAGCAGTAACTAGTTTCTTAGAAACTTTAAGACCACGATACATTAGATCATGTCTATTACGTTTTGCTGCTTCATCGAGTACCATTTTGTTGTACTCCTCAGAGTCGTACTTGACTCCACGGTAAGTGACTTGTGCCATTGGCTTGCTCCAAAGTAGTAGGGATTTTGGCCCCGTTCCTTCAGTCGGCATTTGCGTCCCATAAACATCCTTGAGTGCTATCTCTTACCATTTGAACCAATTCAGTTCTATATTGAGTTGAAGGTGATATCTTATCGATAATTTCCTTCGCCTCTTCACAAGTTAAAAGAGTAGCGAGTAGTATGTCCATGAGATGAACGATCCGTTCCGTGTCGGCTTACTTGCGACCTCCTATGAGGTTGAACGATTGTGTTAATAATAACACATGTATATTATATAGTCAAGTAGTTTTGTATTCTATGATACAGTTTTACAACTGGTTACCATTTTTATCTACTAACTGAGATGCTTGAAAGAGATTAGACTTTCTATATTTCATGGCCTTCTTATATTCTTTTACCAATCTATCAACTTCTGCCTGTGACACCTTAACATTTAATTGCTTTGCACCTTCTTCGTTGTTAACAAAACCTACTCCCCCTTCATTCGATTTTTCCTGTTCCTGAGATTCAAGATACTCATTTATTCCATTTTGAATTTCACCTTCTATGATGTCATTAATTTGCTGACGGATTTCTTCATCATTCATCGATACGAGGCCTCCTTTTTCTTTTTTTTCTTTCAGGTGATTTAAGATTCCAAAGATTGGGTCTTACATTCCCACACCCATACTCAATTATTTTAACCGAGTCTGGGCCATATTTATCATAATATCTATCAAAAATATTGACCATCTTTTCAGAACGAGTTACATCTAGATACTCTTTACCATCTACAACATACACTACATTAAAGGCATCAGTAGGAAGGTTCCTATCCTGTGCTTTTTCTCTAGTAGTTTTTTCTAAAACAATCTGACACTGATAATTCTCTTTATCTTTTTCAATTTGTTTTGGTGGTTCTGGTTTCTTCTCTATCTTAGTAGTCATGAACGTCCTCCCCATTGAATATCAGGGTATGCTTGCTGTACTATATCATAAGTTATCTTATATGCAGACTCTAAATCTTTATCCTTTACTAAACATATGATCTTAGCCTCTTCAGGGTGAAGTCCCTCAAGCATCTGAATAAACATAGACTCTCTACGAAGAGCACTAAGACTATCATTACCACCCTTCACAAAATGATAAAGATTTTTCCACTCTCTTCTTAAAGAAGTATGATCAGTTCCTACAGGGACTTCATTTTCTTTATAAGGAACAGGGCCTTCAGGAAGAACAGAGATGGCAGTAGGATCAAAATTCCAAATAAGAATAGCCTTTAATGCAGGATCCTCATACTCTTTAAGAACTTCAATCTTTTTTGCTTTAGTTCTCTGACTATTCATTAGATCAAGAACCTCATGAACAAAAGGATTAGGTGGAAGTTTAACCTTTTTAGTTGAAGTTCTTTTCTTAGTTGTCGTCTTCTTCGTCGTTGTCATAATGGTTTTCAATTCTTAGGGCTAAAATTTCATCAGGAACTAACTGTCCATTTGCATCAAACATTTCTGGGTGAGTATACACAGTTTGGGGTGTAGTTTCATATGAATGTTGTCTTGCCATCCATCCTATCATACCTCCTACCAATAATGCAAGAGCAGACACAACTGTTGTAAGTGTCAAGGTTACTACTAATGTTTCTGACATGGCATCCCTCCAGAGATTTATGTTTTTCGGATATCCAAGTAAAAATTAAAATGAAAAACAATTTCTCTATTCCAGAGTGCAATTAATTTTCCAAACTTTACTTGAAATGTTTTTGGTTTTTCTTTTTTTTTCCTCCTCGTACGTAACAATAATTCAACACCCCGATTGATCTCAGGTTTGTCATTATTTAGAGACTTTTTTTCGTCTTCCAGGTCTTTTGTCATGTCTATACCTCACTGCATCTTCAAGAATACCTGCAAGGTATGCTTGTATTTTACGTGCTTTAGGTTTAGGAATATGTCCATAAGCCTCACGCAATTGTTTATGATTGTTATCAGCACCTCCCTTAATATATTCTTGAAGTTCTCCTATTTGATCAGAGATTTCCTTTGCAGTAGAACTCTGAAGAAAAGAATCTACTTCTACTTTCTTTGTTTTACGATACTTTAAAAACTCATAAAATTTAAGTTGCATCTTGCCATCAAACGCAAGTTCAATGGCATGTTCGATCATGTCATAAACTGTTTCAAAGTCGTCAACTTTTTTCATCAGACTAATTCATTCTCCTTTAGATACTGAACTGTTTCGGTACATCCACCGAGATGTTGCATATCATTTACTACAACTTGAGGAAAGGTAGATCCAGTTCCAAACTGAGAATAAAATCCTGATCTATCAAAGTCCTCATCCAGTTTATAAATGACATGCTCTAACTTAGATAACTCTAACACCTGTTTAACCTTATCGCAATAAGGACATCCATTTTTAGAATAAACAGTGAATTTCATATACCTATTTAAAAATTTATTTATTGTTTGCAACTACTGAAGCCCAATCGGCATCAAATAATTGAAGTCCTTTGTCGGTAAGAACATGATTATACATCTTCTCAAAGACTGTTGGTGGCATCGTTACTACCTGAGCACCAAGGGCAAAAGAAGTAGAGACTGCTTTCACTCCTCTTATAGATGCAGATAGAATCTGAGTTTTGATCCAATGCTTACTAAAGATCTCAGATATATCACTGATTACATCTAACCCATTAACTGAGTTATCGTCAAGTCTTCCTACAAATGGTGAAACATATGTTGCTCCTGCTTTGGCAGCAAGTATTGCCTGTGCAGCATCAAAAATCAATGTAACATTAACCTTTGTACCATCTTTTGCTAACTGATTACACACATAAAGACCATCTGGTGTACAAGGAACCTTGATAGTTGCTACTTCTTGGAACTTAGTGGCAAGCCTACGACCCTCAGAGGTCATCTCTTCACGAGTTCCTACTACTTCCATACTAATGTCTCTTACACCCGCTTCAGCGAGTTCCTGATACACATCTTCAGGATCTCTACCACTCTTCATAATCAGAGTTGGGTTAGTTGTCACTCCATCAATCAGACCAGTCTCAAAATGTGTAAGAATAGTTGAGACATCTGCTGTGTCTAAAAATATTTTCATAAGAATAATTTACCTAGTGTATCTATAAAAAAGAAATAAAAAAGGAGACCCTTTTGTGAGGGTCTCCCTATTGTATCAGGTTGTCTATGTTTTATCAACCTTTCGGTGTCATTTTATATGCACCGAATGCTGCACCGCCTATGGCAGCAACTAGAAATAGGATTTCCATTAACCAACAGAAGGAGCAACAAGTGCAACCTCAGATGTCTCAGCAGATGCTAAGTCAAGTGGGAAGTTGTGTGCATTTCTTTCGTGCATAACTTCCATACCAAGGTTTGCTCTGTTAAGAACGTCACCCCAAGTAGGAACAACCTTACCTGATGCATCAACAACTGATTGGTTGAAGTTGAATCCATTTAGGTTGAATGCCATTGTGCAGATACCCATTGAGGTTAACCATACACAGATAACAGGCCATGATGCTAGGAAGAAGTGAAGACTTCTACTGTTGTTAAACGATGCATACTGGAAGATTAATCTACCAAAGTATCCATGTGCAGCAACAATGTTATAGGTCTCTTCCTCTTGTCCAAATTTGTATCCATAGTTCTGTGAATCTAGTCCAGTTGTTTCACGGATGAGTGAACTGGTGACCAAGGAACCATGCATAGCAGAGAACAAAGCACCACCAAACATACCTGCCACACCTGCCATGTGGAATGGATGCATGAGGATATTATGTTCCGCTTGGAATACAAACATAAAGTTGAATGTCCCTGAGATTCCCAACGGCATACCGTCAGAGAATGATCCTTGTCCGAAAGGATAGACCAAGAAGACTGCAAAGGCAGCTGAGACGGGTGCAGAGTAAGCAACACAGATCCAAGGTCTCATTCCTAAACGATAAGAAAGTTCCCACTGTCTTCCCATGTATGCTGAGATACCGATGAGGAAGTGGAAGATTACCAACTGATAAGGACCACCGTTGTACAACCACTCATCAAGAGTAGCAGCTTCCCAGATAGGGTAGAAGTGTAATCCAATTGCGTTGGATGATGGAACTACAGCACCAGAGATGATGTTGTTTCCATATAAGAATGAACCAGCAACTGGCTCACGGATTCCGTCGATATCGACAGGAGGTGCTGCGATGAATGCTATGATAAAGCATGTAGTAGCAGCTAATAGGCAAGGGATCATCAAGACACCGAACCAACCAACATAGATGCGGTTGTTAGTACTTGTAACCCACTCGCAGAACTCGGACCATCCAGATAGGAGACCCTGTTCTCTTTTTTGAAGAGTTGTCATGAGGACAATTAAGTTAAGTAGGGCTTCAAGGGAGAAGCGATACTGTTATTTCCACCAATCCCTTCACTGGTGGATATGAGAGACTTACCCCCTTGGTCTCGGTTTGGGGTACTAGAAGGTTAGCAAATGCTCACCCGATGTTATTTATTATAACGTTATATTAAGCGTTTGTCAACCCTCACCACCATTTCCATTGGAATCATCCCCATTAGATTGTCCAGTCCCTGTTCTTTGCTGTGCTCTAGCCTTTCTGATTTTATCTGTTACCTTCTTATGCCATGCAGGACCATCTTTATCTGGATTATTCTTTGCCTTCTCAACCTTTGCATCAATATGAGGATTACCTGTCTTAGGCATGGCTTTTGCACTGGCAGGATCTAATTTATTAAATCTCTGCGATACCTTTTCACCACTTGCCAAATCAGGATGATAATTATTAACCATTTCTGGTGGTGGGTCTTTAGGATAATCTGGTTTAATGTCGTCGGGATTGAAAAATTGGTTAGGTGATTTCAATTGTTTTTTCTCAATGATTATAGAACCTTTGGGTTTATATGATGCAGTTACTGTGGTTCTCTTTTTCTTTTTAGGTCTACTACCCTGAGTCTGAGCTGCAACAGATGCAAGAGTAGCAGCATCTACTCCTTGCCCACCGTAAACATCTGCCACAGAACCAAAATCTTGTTGAGGTACTAGTTTCTTCGCTGTAGGAAACGCAGCAGGGCCTTTTGGTCTTATTTTTCCAGGTCCAGCACCCCCTCTATCGGGAAGATATCTATCAGAATCAGGATAATACTTTATAGGACTACTTGGGCCTTGGTTCATAGCAATTTGAGTTCCGCTATCTGTAGATGATTGCTGTTTCTGTGATTGCTGTCCAAACTGAGGTAACTTCAAATAATCCTGCCAACTCATTCCATATTTTTCTTTGAATATTTCTGGTGTCATAGTAGGATACATTCCTGTTGATGCTGCTGTTGCATCTGTCGCTCCTCTCCTTGTCTTTGTAGTTGGTGGTCCTTTAGGTTTTTTAGGCCCCCAAGCAAGTTCGTCACCAGGTTGAGCACCTAGACCACCGACAGCATCCGATGCAGGATCTTCAGGGAATGGAGATTCTTTTTCCCCATAAGATCCATCATTATATTGACTCATAAGATCCATCATAAATTGATCCATTAGTCTAGTTCGTTGAGCTCTCAAAGACTCAATTTCTTTCTGTATTCCTCTTACTTTTTCAGTATCTTCTGCCTTTTTCCAATAGTCAGGGTCATCTGAACGAGCAAGAGAGTCATATGATTTATATAATTTATCTAACTCTTCCCTATCCTTCTTATCTCTTGGTTCTTGCTCTGCAAAATATGCTTCCCTTGCTTTCGCTGCTTTTGCCCGTACCTCCTTAGATATTTTAATGAATGCCTTTTCCGCTGCGGGATATTCTTTTTCAGCCTTAACCCATTTATCATACTGGGCTTTATCAGTGGTTACATTTTGTCCTACTGCTGCTAATTGTGACTTGAGTGTTTTCCATTTTTCTTCTGCCTTAACATACTCTGGCAACTTATACCATTCTTGAGTCTCACGATAAGCATTATATTTTTCCTTACTAATTGCTTCCTGTTGAGCCTTTAAATCCTTATATGCATTATAACGTTTAGAAATTTCCGCAGTTCTCTCTTTCCGTCCCTCCTCCTTTGCTGCTTTTTCCTGAGCATTTAAAGTTTTAAACTCATCCTTAAACTTAGACCATTCTTTATTAGAAGCAAGAAAATTCTCAAACTCCGTATCAACAAATTCTGCAAACTCTGGATTATCCTCATATGCTTGCATCATCTCCTTTTCTAGAGAGTCTCGTTGGTCATCCGTTAATCCTGGATCAAAATCTTGATATGCATCAGGATCTGTTTCAGGATCAGGATAACCTTCAGGAGGAGTCAAATTAGATACGTCTTCTGGAGGTCCACCACCAAACGGTTGTTGAGCAGTACCCACTTCTGCACCTGCATCCGTACCCTGAATTTGTTGAGCTGTTCGGGGTGTTCCATCAGGATTCAATTGACTACCCAATGCCATTCCAGGTTTAGTTAATCTTCCTCCTACTTGTCTTACAAGGGGAGTCGGTGCAGATAAGAATCCCCCTTTATCCGCAGGTCTAAATGGATTAAATGCTTGATCGGGTCTACCCAAAGGATTGCCTGGTTTACCTGCTTGAAAATTGGCATCACTTCTTCCTAGTTGAGCTCGATCATCTTTCCACAAATCCTTCCAAGAAGCCGTGTCTTCACCTTTGACCCTTGCGTCTTTTCCTTTATTCCAAAATCTTTCAATTGCCTGTGCTGCTGCACCTAATTGATTAATAACCCGACCTCCTGCGGTCATTGCCAACATCAAATTCAATAAATTGTGATCTGGTTTAGCAGGATTTTTTAAATCATCAAGCACTGCTGGAGGTAATGAATTCAAATAATTGTCCATCTGTTGTGCGTCATCTTTAGATCCTGTACCATACTCTTCAACAGGATCCCAATCATCAGGTGCATTTTGTAAAACGTTTTGTGCTGTCTGTGCTTGATAGTCTGTATAGTATGGTGCATAATTGCCACCTGCTACCAGTGCTGCGTCTGTTGGTGTTAAAACACTACCGTCAGTTTGTTTTGCGGCTATCTTTGCTTGAGGATTACCTCCAGGAAATTGAGTTGGTCCATAAGGATAAGGTTGTCCCGTCTTTGGATCGATAGGAACAGAATCACCACGAGGTATATTTGAAGCAATGTTACCTAAAGCATCTAAACCACCCTCTGATTTTTTTATACCATTTATTCTATCGATAAGATCGTTCCTTTGTTTCTCGGTTAATGGTATACCTGAATTTAAAATCCATCGAAGTTCTTGTGCATCTGTAGCTGCACTAGCAATAAGTTGATCTGTCTGAGAAACATCAAAATCTTGGTAATCATCAGGATTTGGAGACCAACCTTCAGGAGGACCGTAATTCTGTCCAGCATTATATTCTGCTATAACATCCATCATAAATGCATCCATTCGTATGGTGTTAGCGGCTATCATAGAATCCAACTTCTTCTGGGCTTCCTGTTCCTTTTTATTATGATTAGGATTTTTTGCTAGGTACTCTTCATACTCATTTGGCCAAGTAATAGAAAGCTTGTCGTATTCTTTAAATCGCTTATCTGATTCTTCGTAATGCTTCATATTTATTGGTTCTTGCCAAGCAAAGTAATCTTTTCTTGCTTGTGCTGCTTTTGCCTTTGCGGCTCTAGCTGCTGCTGGTTTCTCCTTATCAGATGCTGACAAATATTCTGGATAATTATACCATTCTTGAGAGGGCCAATACTCGTCATATTTTTTCTGAACAAATGCTTTGTGGTCCTCCCTCCACTGTACTAATTCCTCCCAGTACTCCTGTGCTATCCTACTCTTTTCTATTGCCCACTTATTTCTTGCATCCTTCTTTTCTTTTTTTATCAGATTATATAAATCCGTAGTCTCCTTATTATATTCTTGCTGTTCAGGAGAATCAAAGTAATCATCAATCATTTGATCAATATACTCTGGATTTTCTTCATATATTCTCTCCAGTTGTGCCTCCAAATCTTGATGCTCAAAAGGAGTTAATTCTGCAGCAATTTGTTCCTCTGGAGATAATTCAGCAATTTCCTCTGGAGATAATTCAGGTTCTTCAAGTTCCATAGGGGATTCGGCAGCTAAATCCTCAATATTATTATCTAACCATTCAACCTTCTGCTCATTACTCATGTACTCCCAATTAGCAGGTGATCCTGGTGGTTCTTTATCAAGATTATCATAATGGGTTTGAACACCTGCATTATCTCTATTCTGATAAGCAGCACTATTCTTAATATATTCTTGAGACTCTAGAGGTAAAGATCCTAACGGAATTTTAGTTTGTTTAATTACATCTCCTCTAATATTAGAAGGATAACCTGCCATTCCTCCAGTATTATCTGATCCTGGAATTCTTCCATGAAGGAAATTAGAAAGACCATCAATTATATTTGATGCCGTTTGTATAATACCATGAGATACTTCACCCTGATATCCTTCCTCACCTGGTCCTGGTTGATCACGATTATGATATGCATGATCGGTGTACAATACATAGGGTTCCGATCCATCCCTTGGAATTACTACCTGTAATTGTGCTTGACCTGCCAATGCTAATTGATTATGAGTACCAGAAGGCTTGTAATTAGATATACCAGTACGAATATCAAATCCAGTTCTATCTGGGAAAGTCCCATCATTAGCCGTCACCCTTCCATCGGAATCAACCACAATATTCTCATCAGAATAATTTTGAGGTATAGAAACAATAGGAATTTGTATGGGTTCGCCATTTGCTCCTATAGCAGTTCCATCAAACCAACTCACATTCAGTTCTGCTCCATATTGCTGTGCTGTTTGAGGAGGTATTAGAGCAGATAGATCCAGAGGGTTATTTGTAAGAGTTGAAGTTGCAATTGTCAACATAGGGTTAGCAACTGCATTAACTATTGAACTAGTGATAGTATCCCTCACATCACGAGGTAGAATCCCACCAAGAGGATTAATACCATCAACCACAGATGTTATTACTTGTGGTAGTTTATCTTTAACGTCACTCAAAACATCTTGTACCTGATCTGGTAGAGTATTACTTAATTGAGCTATTTGATCTACACTATTCGGATTACTAATAACTTGGCTTATGGAGGATCCAAGATTAAAATTAGGTACATTCTGATCAAAATTAACCTGAACAGGCATATTAGAAACAGGTATTTTCTCTCCAGAATTTAAAGTATATTCATAATCAGTATCCATATTGGGATTAATACCTGAAGTAAGTTGAATTGCTTGATCCGCTACACCAAATATAGCATCTTCAGGATCCGTAAAAGTATATGTATCACTGATTCCATTTACATAAAGATTTCCATCCTTATCCACGTTTATATGATTGGCAAATGCACTGGGACTCCCAATCTGTCCTATAGTATTATAATATTCATCTCGAACCAACCCTCCCTCAGGACCGTATATATTTCCAGGCCTAGGTTGATCACGATTTGGACCACCAAGAAGTAAATCATTGATAGCGTCTAAATCTTGTTGAGGTAAATTAGACCAATCTTTAGGGTCAACATTCTGATTTAAATAATCGTTAATTGTATTTTTAATATCTTGAGCATCTTGTGTGGGAAGTTTTATTACTCGTGGATCCTCAGTAGTATAAGTTCTAATACCTGCATTATGTAATAGATAATCTTTAAAAGTGAGTCCTGCAGCCTGCAGAGTACTCATCAATTGACTCAGTTTTCCTCCCTCGTCCTTTAATTTTTGCATAAACTCTCTGTATGCTGACTGTTCCTCAGGTTTTAATTCAGAAATAATTTCTTCATCCCCATCAATCAATCCTTGAACAAGAGCATCACTCTCCGTTTTCTGCTGACTTTCTATTTGTGCTGGTGTTTTTGCTTCTAATTCTGGTAAATTCCAATCTGGATTATTGAGATAATTAACGAGTCCTGCAGATTGATCCTTATCCGCACTCTCAGTATCACCCAGTCTTCTCTCTACTGTTGCCTTCATTAATTTCGCTTCTGCATTATCAGGTTGAACCTTTAATATTTTATCTACATCTTTAAGAGCCCCTTCATTATCACCATCCTTTATCTCCGTGGTAATTGCGGTATTTAATTTGGTTACTTCTTTTTTAATCTGGATTTGTTTAAAGTCGTTGAAATCTACCTTACCCTCAGAATCAGTTTTAATTACAGGAGCAGCTTCAGGAGCAGCAGGTTGTTGATCAGATCTTAACGCAGCAAAAGATTTTTCTTTTTCAATAGTATCCACATACTTTTGATACTCAGCTTCACTAGTCTTTGCTTGAGGATTTTCTTCCTCTGTCTCTTGCTTCCATGTATTATAGTCAACAACTTCTGGTTCATACTCTCCCAATCTAGGTGCTCTCTTTTCCTGTTCGGTAGGGTCTTCCTCACCAGGAGCAGGAGTGGTTGAACCAGGAAAATTTTCTCCAAATTTTTTATCAGTATAATCTTTACTTGCTTCTAATTGTTCTCTTAATTGTTTCTCTCTTTGCTTTTTAGATTGAGAGGCTCTGGATGGACTACCAGTTCTTATAAAAGCAGATGCCTCTGGACTATCTAATGATACAAAAACAGTAAGAGGAGATGTTCTACGATAATTAATTTGAGTTATTCCATAGTTATCAAAACCTGTTCCGTGATGAGTTGGTTGATATAAAATGAATCGAATATTCTCTGCTCTTGCATAAGAAGGAAGTCCTAATGACCAATCTTTCAATGTACCATCACCACTACCAACTGGAATTATCTTATATTCTACACCGCTTTGTTGAACTCCTCCACTATAATCAAGTCTTTGAATAGTAGTCTGACCAGGTAACTGATAATAAACCATCAAGTCTTCATCTGCTGCATCAGGATCTTCTCCACCATTACTATCATTACCCCTAATACCAGTTACTACTAGCGTATCAAACTTACTTGCATCAATAGGTTTAAGAGCAGCATATCTAGGAGTTGAATTACCATTAAACCCTAAGTAGTCTTTACCTAAATCAAATCCACCATCTGTTCCTGATCCTGTTCCACTTGAAGTAATAGCAGTATTTGAGAGGGCATCTGATCCACCTTCATAGGCTTGGTAAGATGCCTCTACATTACCTTCAATGGTTTCTAAATTAGTATCTCCTTGTGAAGCAAGAGTTGACTGCATGAAACCACTAGTGTTCATTCCCTCGTCAATCAAAAAGGATGCTCTCCAATTTGAATAAGATGGATCATGATGATTCTTTAATATCTCCCTTTCTTCTCTCTCTAAAGCAGCAATTTCTTTCAGTATTGATCCCCTCTTATTTGAGGTTTTCTTCACTTCAGTTAAAGTTATTCTACGAAATATAGGTGAACTAGTCATCAATAGTCAATAAACCTTTTTTATATTTATAATTATTATACAACATAAAATAAATGAGTGCTACATGTATCGCAGTATACCTTAACCATTTATTAAGTATTATTGCTGTATATATAGAGATAGGTTTGTTGTCTCTAAATGAAAAGACTATTACCTCTTGCAATGTTTTTGATGACAGGTGCAATGGTAGCACCAGCAAACGCTGATTTGATTCACCGTTTATCTACATCAACTTCTCTAACAGTTGACGGAGCTTTAACCGTTGGAACTAGGCTAGGTTCAACTTATGCTGTAAGTGGTAGTAATATAGAAGTTCCTGATGGTTCTCACTTTGGTACTATGACAGTTGGTTCTGCAACTGCTGCACCGACTCAAGACCTTGGTGGAT
>VTLG01017326.1_pt1 | contig 23500 bp, 37 predicted proteins | sample 4694571 | NCBI WGS metagenome assembly VTLG01 (sample SAMN12604809, study PRJNA352737) | marine metagenome | biome: ENVO:00000447; feature: ENVO:00000209|ENVO:00000569|ENVO:01000036; material: ENVO:00002151; isolation source: viral sequences binned using virsorter ...
TGGGACAACGTGGAAGAGAAAAACAAGTGGAAGAGAGGGCAAAGTACATTTGGTCCCCTCTTTAAAAAGGAGCGAACGTAATGGCTGACGAACCTTCAGTACATGAAATGTTAAGAGATGCAGAACAGGCAGAAGAACCGGGCAATATGAAACCCGGAACTCCTATTGGTAGTGCAAACGGAATACAGATGACGGCAACTGAATTAAGAAGTGCCGGCTATGTCTATGTTTACAACACAAGAACAGGAGATCGAAGCACAGTTAATAGAAACATGCTTGAACAGCAACTGCAGAAAACTCATGAAGACGGAACATACGCATTTACTACAAGAAAGCCTGAAGGCCTAGAACCTTCCAAAGGCAAAATTAAATGTATGTTACATGCAGATGATCCCAACAGAGAAAAATACAACTCTATGGGACTCCCTGTATGTCGTAAAGCAAACATCGTAGCTTCTCATGATTTAAGAATACACATGGAAAAAAGACACCGTAGAGAATGGGCAACCATTAACGGTGACGAAATACAAAAAGAAAAACAAAGGGAACTAGAACGTCAGGATAATCTGGCAGAAGCCATAAGATTGCTCGCTGAACGTGAAGCTCCTAGAAGTTCTGGCAATAACCACCAGAACAGAGGAAAAGGTAATGGCTAAGAATAATTTTTCTCCCATTCCTAGTTCTTTAGTAACTCATGCTGTTACTGATTCGGCAACGTCTTTGACAGTTCCCGATCAGGCTAACTATGCAGAGGGGTATGTCAGGACTAATCCTGTTGTTGAGACAAGGGATGGTACTGCACCTACTACAACTAAAGGCAGGCAATGGGCGGCAGGCGATATTATCGTTTTAAGATCCAGAGATGAAGTTACAGGATTTCAAGTCATCCGTGAAAATGCTTCTAATGCAGCAACCATAGACTTTGAATTCTGGAACAAAGTGCCAGGTATGAACTAATGGCAGGCGTATTATCATCAGGAGTATCAAAACCGGGAACAGGCGATATTGAAGGCGTTACAGCCGGAGTCGGACTATCAGGCGGTGGCAGTAGCGGAAGTGTTACGGTAACTCTTGATTTGAGCGAATTATCTGCAGTAACGCCTGCAAATGGAGACTCCCTAGCAACTATAGATAGTGACGGATCTACAGAACAATTAACTACTATAGCTGCTCTTGCAACATTGCTTGCAGGTGCAGGTTTAACTGCGTCTAATTCTGTTATAGGAGCTGACGACAGTACAGCTAGTGCTAAAGGAATTGTAATTGTCGCAGGTGGCGATGGAATTAGCGTTTCATATAGTTCTGGTACAGCAACAACTGCTGTTGATTTAGGGACAAATAGTGGATTAGAAATCTCTAGTAACAAACTACAAATTGCTAAAGGTATTTCACAACATGACACAGCTCAATTTGCTGCAGGTGTAGTTGACGATGATTTCCTTAGAATTGACGGAACTACAGTAGAAGGCAGAAGTGCATCGGAAGTATTATCAGATATCTCAGCAGCTCCGGCTGCAGGTAGTTCTAATATAGTAACTACAGGTGCATTAGACTCAGGGTCTATTACATCTAACTTTGGAGCAATAAATAACGGTGCCAGTAACATTACAACTACAGGTACTGTTGCTGCCGGAATAGTAGATATAACTTCAGATGCTCATTTAGATTCATCTCCTGGTAACAATACTGTATCAGGGGTAACAGCTACATTTACGGCAGGAGAAGCATTACAGGCCGGTGAATGTGTGTACTACAAAGCATCTGATTCTAAGATGCACAAAGCAGTTGCAGCAGCAGGTTCTGTAACTCCACCTTGTATAGCATTGGCTGCAGAAAACTTAGCGGCAGATGCTTCAGGTAAATTTTTATTAGTTGGCTTTATACGAAACGATGATGACTTTCCTACTTATACAGCAGGAGATGAAGTATATACCCCAGAAGCTGAAACCAGTTCTCAGAACGTACCAGAAGCTACAGCACCTGATAGTGATGGTGACTTAGTTCAGGTATTAGGTATAGCTATTGATGGAAATACACTTTACTTCAATCCTTCGTTAGATGTTATCGAACATGCCTAGCAGGTAGCAATATGGCTAACGAAATAGAAAAAATAAATAACATTGCTATAGCTAGTATAGAAAAGCTAAACGCTAAGACTGACGCAAACATTCAAGCTGTTAATGGTCTTGAGTTAACGGGTGAGTCTTTTATTGTAGCCACAGGCGGTTCTATTACAACTGATGGAAACTATAAAATTCACACTTTTTCCTCTAACGGTACGTTTGAAGTCTTATCTAAAGGCGGCTCCGGCGCAGGCGATCAGATTGAATATCTAGTCGTTGCCGGAGGTGGCGGCGGAGGTGGCGGAGGAGTCAATTCAAATAACGGTTCAGGTGGCGGAGGAGCCGGTGGAATGCTAACTGCTTCTGAAATTACAGCGTCTGTAACTACATATGCTGTAGTAGTAGGAGCTGCAGGTGCCGGAGGTGGAGACGAAAATACTGTTGGCTCAGATGGTGGAAATTCTACTTTTGCATTAGGTTCAGTTTCTGCAACCGGTGGTGGTGGCGGAGGTCACGGATCGGGTGGCTCAAATGGTCGTAACGGAGGTTCCGGTGGTGGTGGTGGAAACGGCTCTGGAGGTAGTGGAACATCCGGTCAAGGATCAGGCGGTGGATCAGGAGGAACTAACGCCGGTGGTGGTGGCGGTGGTGGAAAATCAGGAAGTGGTTCTGCAAATAGTGGAGCTTCCGGTGGTAATGGCGGTAATGGAACAGCAAGTTCTATTACAGGCAGTTCTGTCACTTACGCAGGTGGAGGCGGAGGTGGAACTTATAGTTCTGGCTCAGGAGGTTCCGGAGGTTCTGGGGGCGGAGGAGCAGGAGCAACAGGTTCAGGTTCGCCCGGAGCAGGTTCTGCTAACACAGGTGGAGGTGGAGGAGGTTCTTCACAAACATCTAGTTCAGATGACGGCGGAAATGGCGGCTCTGGAATAGTAATAATCAAGTACCAGTACGCAGCATAGGTGTAAATGATGGCACATTTTGCACAAATAGATGATTCAAACATAGTTATAAATGTAACTGTCGTAGCTGATTCAGATTGCCAGGATGGCAATGGAGACGAATCAGAATCTGTAGGTATTGCTTTTATGAAAGGTTTATTAGGAAGCGATACCAACTGGGTGCAGACAAGTTATAACGCCCGTATAAGAAAGAACTATGCAGGAATCGGTTTTACATGGGATAGCGGTAGAGATGCTTTCATACCGCCAAAGCCATTTAATTCATGGCAGTTAAATGAAAGTACTTGTAGATGGGACCCACCAACGGCAAGGCCTGATAGTGGGAACTATGTATGGGATGAAGGTAATACTCAATGGGTAGCAGAATAAATACCAAATATAAGGAAGGTGCTTAATGCCGACCACTACATTCTCAACAATGAGACAAGATATATTAAGACCTATGGGTCTTGTAACAGGGACCGTAACTACAAACTTGTCTTCTTCTAACGCATCTGTCATTGATACTAATTTAACAAAGAGATTTAGCGTAAATGATTATTTTAATAATAGATGGTTTATTCAAGTAACATCACAAAATAATTCAGGACAAATCAGAAGATTAACTGATTACGTTGCATCGTCAGGAACCCTTACAGCAGCAGGTGCAAACTGGAGTGCAGACTCTAGTGGAGCTACATATGAATTATCTGCTGTAGATCCGAGTGATGTATTGAGTTTATATAACGAAGCCCGTGAACAGGTGTTTCCAGATATCTCTTTGGTAAGAGATTTTGAAACTATCATTACAGGTAACAGGCAACACACATACACGCTTCCATCTACTATGCGAAGGATAGACAGAGTTTATCTAGGAAATAAAAGAACTGCTGAATCAGGGGATAACCTACTGTTAAATGGTGACTTTGAAGATTGGTCATCTACTACATCTTGTGATAATTGGACTATTTCTGGATCAGGAGCAAGTGTAAATCAGGAAGCTGAAACAACTAACCCGGAGAACTACGGCGTATTATATGGCGATAATTCAGCGAGAATTGTAGTGCCAAGTAGTGTCGCTACAACTCTTTTACAAACTTACGATTCCACATCTAGTTCGTATACAGCAGTCGCAACAGAAGGCCAAGAATGTAATCTTGCTGCTTGGGTATATTGCACGACTGCATCTAGGGTAAGTCTCTACATTGGTTCTGCTCTTAGTGCAACGCATAGCGGAACAGGATGGGAACTTTTAAAAGGTAGTGCCAACTTAGGTGCTACAGCAACATCTATAGCAGTTGGGGTAAGTATATCTTCAGGGGCTGCAATACCTGTATTTGTTGATGAGGTATGGATGACATTAGGTCAGAGTGAAATGACTGATATTCCATATACAGAATTAAGAAACTGGGAACACGTTCCTCCGGTAGCAGGAGCTAGTGATGGCGGAGTATTGAGATTCTCTGAGATATTACCTGACAAAAGAAGAATCAGAATAGTTGGAAGGGACATGCTTTCTAGCGTATCTGCTGATTCAGATACAGTCGAAGTAGACGGAGAATTATTACATCCCCTATATGACAAAGTAAGACAACTTGTCGCACTTAGAATGGCTGCCGCAGACCCTACCTCATATTGGGCTGAGATGGCACGTCAATATGAAGAATCTTATATCAGAGCGGTTGAGGGTAACTTGATAAAAGTTAAAGCCCCTCCAGTAGCCGTTCCAAGAATGGTGTTTTAATGTCACTTGACGTAGAAATAAATTCAAACGGATATGCTTTAGTGGGCGATAAAGATGGCACCAAAGTCTCTACACGCCCTGTACAACAATACATTCAGCCGATAAGAGAAACTGGTCGCACAAGACCGGAAGATACGGCTCCGTATGAATCCTTTGTTGTGCCTAATTTAATGAATGGATTTGGCTCAAACAAAATATCATCTGACAAAGCATTTGACCCAGAAGAATATAAAAGGTTTTGGAACTCTACATCTGAGACAAGATTTGAAACTATATACCTGCCGTTACTATCAACAACTGCAAGTCACACAGGTCTTGAAAGAATAAGAGCATCAGCAGAGTTTAAAAATACTTTGTATGCACTCTTTGAAGATACAACAGGACATGTAATTTCTGCTGCTAAGTTTGATAGTGACGATGACCCAGAATGGGAAATAACCGGAGAAGTCGAAAATTTAGGATCTTTTAGTGGATATATAACAAATCATGCAACTGCTAATGCAACTTCCGGAACAACAGAAAGTGTCACAATAGCTACAGCCGGAGAAGATAGGTATCTTCTTTTGTTTGTAGGTACTCGTCAAACTAGTAGTCATAAAACTACTGATAGTGCTACTTACAATAGTGTTTCTATGAGCAAGTTACGCACAGCAGGAACTGATGGAACTGACGATAACATTGTGACGGTCTTCGGATTAGCAGACCCAACTCTTGGAAGTAGCGATGCAGCAGTAACTTTTTCAGGAAGTCTTAGTGGTTTTGTTACTGTAATTGCAGTTGCTTTAAACAATGTATCTAGCGTTGTAACAGGTGGTACGTCAAATAGTGACAGTAATGATACTGAAACTCAAACCGGAGATATTACAGTTACGATAGGTGACGTTGGGTTTGATATGGCATTTATATCAACAGGATCACCTGCTACAGGTACCGGTAACACAGTAGTAAGAACTGGAGACAGAGCAAGGGTTACAAGGCAATATTCTCCAGATACCACGTTAGGACAAAATGCAACATTTTCTTCAGCTTCATTTGCTCATGCAGTACAAACTGTCAGATTTAAAGGTGGCTTGATGCCACTAGATTTAGTGGTTAGTGGAGCTTATTTAGTTGCGCTAATTGCAGCAAACGATGAGTTTCATGTGTATCGCTCAACAGACGGAGTTACCTGGACAGCATCTTCTACAGGGCAGATAGGTTCACAGGTATTAGCTAGTTCTGTTTCAGCAGGAGAAAGTATTGATGCAGGTAAATTAATAGAAATAGGTGGAGAACTTGTAGCAGTTTTGTGGGATGGGGCTAATTCTAAAATTGTATTTTTCTCATCAACAGATAATGGAGATAACTGGTCTGCTGAAAATGACGCAGGTGGAGCAGCCGTAAATATATATTCAACATCTGGTGTTAAAGGTGTTGCTGTTATGGCAGGTACTGATGGCGAGCAGAAACTTTATATTGGTACTGATAGTGGTTTATGGGAATGCGACACAGCACCTACAAATTGGAAAGTTATACAAATTGATAAGATGTCAGGTTCCCCTGAAAATTGCCGGGACATGGTTGTTCATCAAGGGGCCTTATGGTATCCGGTTGGAGTAGATGATAATACTGCTGCCGGACTTCGCAGACTTACAAATGCAAACAACTCAAACATTATAGAAGTTGGGTTTGGATTAGATTACGGAGACGGTGTCCCATCAGATTTATTAGGACCATTTAAAAAACTCTTTTCTGCAGGTGAATTTTTATTTGCATCAGTAGGTGGTGGAGCTGCAGATCGTAACGCTCGCATATTGTGTTGGAACGGCAGAGGATGGCACCACATGGCAAGAAGCTCTACTGCAAATAGAGAGATACAATGGATACATATATCTAATGCAGATGACGGTAGTTTTGGAACTCCATTACTTCATTACAATATTTCTACAGGAACATCCACATCTACATCACACTATCAGGAATATCCATTAACTAACCCTGCAAGTGGTGTTTCGCTCAAGCGTGAAGACCATAGCGCAGGACAGTCAGGAACCATAGATTTACCATTCTTTGATTTAGGTATCCCACAGGAAAATAAGAACTTCTTAAATGCTCATGTGATTGCAGATGACTTAGATTCTTCTACGGGATCCGATAAAGAATATATCAATGTTGACTATGGTTTAGATAATGCAGCGCTAACAACTGACTTAGGCGATATTACATCTGCCACATCCAAACTTCCCTTTGCGTCAGGTGCAGGAGTATCAGCTAAAAATATGGCACTTAGATTAAATCTTAATCGTGGCAATACAAATACTGATACACCGAAATTACGAGATATTGTGGTTGAGGGATATGTATCTCCTACTACTGCATATGAACATCAGATGGTTGTCGATATAGATGCAACTGCACAGCAGACAGGACAGTCAATAGAAACAGTAATTTCTAATTTAGAAACATTAATTAACAGCGTTGCACAAACTAGTTTTAAGTTTGGAGCAGTCGATAAATTTGTAGCAGTAGACAGAGAGAGAAGCAGCTTTTCCTATGGGTTAAAAACATGGGAAGCAGGCGGACCAAACTCATTAGCAGAAAGATCGGGACTTTGTACATTAACACTTATAGAGAAGGTGGCATCATGAAAATACCAGAAGGAAGAATGCCTTTGGCCAAATTGGTCGGAGAAGAAAGCGATAAGGCTTTGGATCGTATCGGAAGAGCGCTTGATGACATGTTGCAACGTCACGATTATCCGGAAGACGTTGTGCTTATGGTTAATAACTATACAAAGGCTTGGGCTGCAAAGTGGAAAGAAAAAGGTGTAGGAAAAAAGAAAGACAGTTTTCAAGAATTTAATAATCGTGGAATAGTAGGGTTTGGCGGTGGGCTTACTCATTTGGGAATTGCTCAGATGAAAGCAGCTAAACGACACGCTATTAATCAAGGAAAAATACCTAAGTCTGGAGAGAGTTAAGGAGTGTTTATGGATGAACACGATGAGCAGAGACTTAAAAATAAAGTAGAAGACATAGAGAAGTTTTATATACCAGTCATAAAGGAGTTGAAAGAAGCTATGACTAAAGCAAAGAAATTAGGGTTTTTGGGTTTAATCGTTGGCGCAGCTAGTCTCGGCGTTAGCGGATACCTGGCTCTAAAAATATGGGACAAGGGATGGTAGATAAGCAAAAGTCTCCCAAATCTGTGGAGGAACAATTGCTTGAAGCTAAAGCCGAAATAGTAGAACTGCGTGCTAGTACAAAGACAACTTTGACTGGCTCCCAGTTTCTAACAATCGTCTTAGTTGGACCGCTCTTTTTGGCATTCGTAACTCTTGGAGTTTTGATTGTCTGGAAGACTACTTCAAAACCTGCGGAAATAGCACCACATCTAGACATCATATTGGTTGCATTTGCAATCTTTGCTAACCCCGTTACGGCAGCAGCCGGCGTTATTGTTGGGTTGATGGGTGACGAATCGAAAAAGAAGAATAAGCAGGAGGAATAAAATGAAGGATAGAAAATTCAATACTCCTAAAATAAAGATGCGACTTCCAAAGTTTTGGAACTTTCGTCTTCCTTTACCTGGTGGAGTACATTTAGGTGGTGGGAAGTTAATAATAGGTTCATTGTCTGTAGTGGCTCTAGGATTTGTATCATCAATGTTTTTATTGATTTCTACAGGCGAGCAGCAGATAACTTTCCCTCAAACAGGTGCATCATATACTGCTCCTAATCATGTAGGTAATAGGATAGTAGATCCTGAGTTTCCTGCAGATAGAAGTCAGACGCTTCAGATTAATATGCCGGCAGGTATAAGAATGGATGTTGTTAAGTTTGAAAACATCTCATTGGGTAAAAGTGGACTGACAGATGCTTTCCAACTCTCTGGAACTAGCACGACTGATGTAATTACAATTGACGAATTAATTATTCGTAACTCTGAGTTCCCAACAATGGATTGGGCTAATGGCGATATATATAAAATTAATGCCACCTCATCAGTAGTAGTTGCAGGTCACACGTTTAGCCCCACAATGTCTAGTACTACTAATGATGTGGTTATTGGAAGTGGTCGTGGAGCCACAAGTTACGAAGCTAAAGACATGGTCGTTGACCGTATCCTATTAATACAAACTACATCAGGTGGAGATGTCATTATTGATAAATTAATACTTGATGGTGTGCGTGCTTGGACAGGTGCATTTAATGCTGACTACTTCGAGATTGGAACTCTAACTTTAGAGAACGTACGAATTGGTGACGATGGAGATATTAATAGTGCCGATTTAATAATTAACACTAGCGTCAAAGTCAACTCTGTGGCTGACGGAGTCGTTGAAGAGCCAGTATTTATAAGGTAATAAACATGGTAAAACGAGAATGCGACACCTGTAAGTGGTTGGAGTCGCAAAGAGATGCCGTTCAATATCAAGAAGACCAAAGTAATTTGGAAGATAAGTACAAAGAGATAGCTGCTGTGATGCTCGATCATAGACAGCTATTTCATGTAGGAGAAAACAAATGATAGGCAAACTAAGACCACAAATATTTTTAGCAATCATAGTGCTTGGCTTACTAAGTGGAATCGGAGTATGGCAAGGCATGAATGAAATAGCAACGGGTTGTACCGGAGGGATCATAGCTCTCGGTATGAAAGTTTTAGAAAGCGAATAGCTCTAAAGAGCAAAGGAGAACGTTATGTTCAAAGCAATGAAGTTGGCGATGCAGTATTCTCATGTGTTGCCGGTAGCAGTTGATTTAATACAGGAAATTGAGAAATCAATCCGGGATGACGGATCGATCTCTCAAGCAGAGCGATCAAAGCTCATGAAAAAATTCTGGGCATTGGTCAAAGTTTTGCAAGAACCTGTTAAAAAGAAAGCAGCCTAGGCACAAATCGCACAACATACTCACGACTACGATATGTCTGTGAGCCACGGAGAGCGTTTTTTACGAACGACTCTAGGTCTTCATATTGGATGAATGTTTAATTTAAAGTTTTATTGAAACTTTAAATGGTAACGCATAAGTATTTAATACATGTTCAAGAAATTCCAATTGACAAAATGTTTCTGCCTTTGAACTCGGACATGATATCTTTACACTTCCATCAATTTGAATTGAATATCCTGCATCATGATAAATGTTTAAATTTAATTCGTATTGATTATTTAAATATTTAATCTTATCTTCTAACATTTTTTTAGTTATTGATACTGGATAATGCATCGTTTCCCCCCTATGGTATTTGCTCATTTAACTTTTAATTTAAAAAAGTACTTTGAATATTTTTTAATCTTTCGTTTGCTATCTCAATATATTGTTCGTCAATTTCGCTACCTAAAAAATTACGGTTCATTTGTTTTGCTACTACTGCTGTAGTACCAGATCCCATAAATGGATCGTAAATTAAATCACCCGGTTGAGAAAAATTAATCAAAATTTTTCTTACCAGTTCATCTGGGAAAACAGCTTTATGAATTTTGTGAGATTTTTTAGCTCGTGGAATTACCCATACGTCATCTAATTCGCCCCTTTCAAATTTGCCACGTTTTCTGAATTGCCGACTAATCGGATAATCTTTTTCAAAAACTAACAACAATTCTGTGCGTCTGTTCAAGACTTGCTCTTGCATTGCAGGTTGTCCGTAACCTTTATCCCAAACAATAATATCTTTTAAGTTGTCAGCAAAGTCTCCTATTATTTTAAATATGGCACGCTTGCTACCTGTCACAATTTGAATATTGTAGAAAATCAAATCGCTGACTCGTAATAATTCTTTAAGTACTTGTGAATGAAATTCATAGTATTTTTCTATGGGTAAATTGTCATCAAAGTTTTCATACTTTGTACTAAATTCTTTGACGATTTGCCTAGACGTATATTCACCATTTCGGATTCTTAAATTCATATTGTATGGAGGTGAAGTAATTACTAAATCAACAGAGTCGTTTTCAATTCTTTTTAGAGTATTTAAACAATTTTCGTTATAAATTGTATTGTAGGTAGGTGTAACCACATTGCTCATTTAACTCTCGGTGTTCCGTTTCCAATTACGAAGTTTTTAATCTTTCTCCATTGCCCTTTCCGTATCTGTCTCAAAGTTACTTTCTCAGCGTCATAATCATTTGAGTGAATCTTTTCATCGCCACAATTTTTGCAAACTCCTATGGATACAAGACCGTTACCTGTACTTGATCCGTCTGGCGGTTCGATTATGTAGTGATGGGTACACTTCATGCTTCTGTAATCTCCATAATCATTTCGATTTGATGCTTGTGAGGAACCCGGTGATACTCAACTTCAATTCCTTTAACGTATTCGGGATTATCGTCTTTAATTAGTCCGTATTCTGTTAATGCATCTAAGGCAGGCTTCATTCCTTTTATGAGGTTGTCTGCGTCTATGGGTTTACCGCACCAGTACGCAATATATTTGACTCGGATCTTATTCATTGGTTTTGGGTCGAGTTGCATTAGTCTAAAAATAGTTCCCTCTTTAAAAGTTTTTGTGAACTTATGTCGTACAGTCCAATGCGCTCTCGAATTGCCCCGTATCTGACGAGGTGGCATATATGCCCAGACCAGTTTTATCGGTTCTCTTATTGCCATCCTATGATCTCCTCTTTCTTTGTCTCGATAAAACGAATCTTGTGTCCGTTATCGCACCTTAGATAACGTAGGAACTTATCGCTCTTGCGAATCTTTATCCTGGTATCTAGTTCTCCCCTGTATTCGACTTCACAGAAAGCACATTCAGCTTCGTACTTGAGCGTTCCATATTCGTTTGTGTACATGTTTCCGTCTCGTACCCATACCTGTAACTTCAGGCCTTTAAGTTTCCAAGTGTGTCCTATATATGGAACGTAAAAAGAAGATGCCCGTAAGTGAATAAAACTTGGAGTTGGTGCTTTGGGAATTGGCAAATCATAGTTAGCCCAACCGCATTGAATACATACAGGAAAACCATCTACATCTTTAGATAAATCTTTGCTATGACATTTTTTACAAAAAGCACTCTCAGTCACAAATGTTTCATTTGTTACGCATGAAATATTACTGAAACATGCTTGCGTCATTACGTTGATACTCCGTACATAGATCCGTTCTTTACAAAGATTCCGTCTTTAATTCCACGACTTAAAACAACCCGAACTGTACTTTCATTGATTCCTGTTTCCTCAGATATCGGAATTGGTTTTTGAAACCCGGACTGAAGTAGGTACTTCTTAATAGTTTCAATATTGCTTTGAGGTACAAGTTCAGGAAATTCTTCTGGAGAACTCTGTCTGATACCACTTAATCCAAACTCGTCAAACGATAGTGCAAGCATTGGTAGTTCAATGCCAGACGTAATGTCGTTAGCCCTGTCTATTTCTAGTTGTACCCCTAATTCTTTTTTGTGGTTCCTACTTGTCTTAACCGATACCATTACATCGGCTGCACCTTCAAAGTGGATACTGCCGTAAACGTGTTTTTCTTCCCATGATGTATGGGCTATTGCTAAATATCCCCGTTCAGTTGTACCTTGAATGATTGAGTTGAGTGCATCTGTGATTCTGTTTGCTGTCCGATTGTCGTTTAGGTCGCCCATCCCGGACCTTGATATCGAATCTAATACCACAAACCTGATATCGTATTTATCTACTTCACGTTGGATACGATCTGATATGTCGGAGAAACTCCAACCTCTTGCATGTAGAAATCTAAGAGGTCTGTTGGGTTTAACACCTAATGCTCTATTGACCTGGGCAAGTCTTCGTTGCATGGATTTAGGAGAACGCTCTAGGTTGACGTAGAGAACGTTACATTGTTCTACTTGCCATAACTTATTTGTACCGCTATCAACGCTTATAGCCATAGCTAAAGCCATAAAAGACTTTCCTGATTTCGGCCTACTAAAGAGAATGCATCCCCCATCGGATACGGCAAATGGTTTTAGTCTAAAGTTTTGTACTAGCGTAGGGTCTCCAGACATAAGCTCTGAAGAATAATTAGATAGCCATACTTCCCATACTTGTGAGCAGAAATCATCCAAGTCTTTTTTAAGATGATCTTTTTCATAGAGAACAGATCCTGTCTCCGGGTTTTCGATTACACCCATAGTTTTAAAGGCAGAATTGCAGAGCCTTCCCCGTTCTCCGTCTCTACCTATATTGAAAATATCATAGACAATTTGTTTGCCGTATGGACCTTTGGTATTAGCTGTCTTTTTTTCATAGATAGTAATTTTGGCGTGAGTCCCTGTTTTCTCAGGTCGCAGGTTATCGGCACGAAAATTAATCTTGTGATCGTTAGGCAAGTGTCGTGTTGCTATGACACCTGTGCCGTTTAATTCTGGTTCTAATGTATTGTAAGGCTGAAAGGTTTCAGACAAAGTCATCGATAGCTCTCCTGGTTATCTTAGGTACTGGCTCTTTTGGAACATAAGGTTTCGGCTTGTATTGGGGCCTAAAACCTTGTCTTTGACTGTTCGCTTGGCGTTGCGTAGTCAAAAGCTTTAGAGCTTTCTCTATAGATTTGGCGAGCTTATCTGTTACTTCCATATTTTTCTGACTTATTTTTTCTTTTTTATTTTGTCTGTATTGATATTCACAAAAAACGGGAGATACGGCGTAATCATGTAGAGTACAAATGTCTGCTGTACAGATTAAATTTTCCATATCTACCTCTTTGTATAAAAAGCGTAGCGTTCCAAATATGCAAGAAAACGCTACGCTAGTGTTAGACCCAGACGAGAGGTTACACAAATGATTCAAAACATTTAGTCTATGTATCTAGGTCTAACTAATTTCTTTTGTTTCTTCGGCTGTCTGTGTGTAGTTACCTAATATTATTTGTTCAAACACATCAGTCATTTCGTTTATGGTTTGTGCTAGTTCTCCGTTACGCAATCCAACGAATTCTCCTGACGCATTACCTGCATCAATAGCACCTTTGAATGCAACCTGGCGAACAATAGATTGACCTGTGGTATCTAATTTCTTAGACCATTTAGGTTTTTCTGAGTCTGTAGTAAACACTTCGTCAAAAACTTCTTGTGTCTTTGGATCTATAGTTTCCTCTATCTCAGCAATCTGATGATCGTCTAACTTCTGCATATAAAAATCATTTTCTGAACCGTCAAAGACTGCAACGTTCCACCAGTAATGATCGGGATATGTGCCGTCTTTGCCGTCTTTAAGATTGCCTTTGACTAATGTTGCGGCAAAATCTTTTTGTGCATTAGCAAACTTAGGGTCAAAGTGTTCTGCTTGCTCTGGAGTTAAAAACAACGGCATAGAATAATTCTTTGTAATAGGTGGTGCAAAGGCACGAATTTGTGTGTTGCCATTACGATTAACACCTTGATTAGATTCTACTGTTAGTGTTACTTGTTGTACGTCATTCATTCTATTAACTCCCCCCGTAAGTACATGCACCGCATTTCATGCCTGCTTCTACTCTTACGTCATCAGGTTTAAATTCTTGGCACTCAGGGCAAACTCTAATGCGTATGTTTACTGTAGCTAGTTTCTTTTTCATACGAATAATTTCGTTTCTTTTCTCTTCACGGTCTTCATACTTTTTAATCCACTTTGGAATCCTAGACAACATATCTATCCAGTATTCTCCATCTACACTTTTTTTATCTTTATCTATGTAGTTGAGTTGACGGGTACCATTTTCGTGATCTTCCGTAATACTAAAAACACATATGCCATTAAGTTCTATTTCGTATGTAGAACTTAGTAATGCTAGTGGATGACCTGTTTCTCTATCGTTTGTTGAATCCTCATATATTTTACAAAGAAAAGATATGTTTGGTTCTCCCGGTATTCTTCCTACATGAAAGTCTCCGTTCATTTTATTTTCTACAAACTTGAGTAAGTCGAGAAACTCCAGACCTAATTCACACACTTGATCTGTATATTCTTCTAAAAGCTCAGAAGAAAATATCGTTGGCGTACTAGGAAAATCCGTACGCTGTGGATAGAACGGTACGTCTACCATAAGTTCTATATTTTTATCTGCTAACATAGTTCACCTCTCTTGGTTAGCTGAATTTATTTTTAATAGCTTTCATGACAAATCGTTTTGCCATGTAATCTAAAACATTAGTAATAAGAAAAAGTTTTGCGCCATCGTCATCGTTCATTGATGCACTTTTAAGGTATCCATCTGATGCTAATGTGCGTACGGATCTACTGCTTATGTCTAATAAGTCTGCAGTTGCCTGTGCTTTATTAACCATTCCATATTGAGCAGCAAAACCTAGTTCGTTAAAGTCTTTTACCATACGTTCTCTAACTGTCTTAAACACTTCATATACTTCCGGGTCAGACAATTCAGGATCATCTTCCGGTGTAAAGTATGTGTGAACGTATTCGTATTCTGTGTATTTACTTATCATTGTTATCCACCTCGATAAACAAATCATTTTCTTTTTCATTAAAAACAGCAGAACATAAACGTCTAAACTTGCTAGATGCTTTTGCTCTGCCATTCATTGTGTCTAGCAAGTGATAAAAACTGTAATCAGTCTTTTCATGTATTTCGTTTAAAGAATACTTTTGAAATATAGGATGCTGTTTTATCTTATTGTTCATGTCAAGTTATTCCAACGCTTGTCGTGTTATTTCCACAATATACATTAAACAATAATGGTGTGTCAATGGGGGTTTCACACGACAGCTTTGGAAATTACTTGTAAAGTATGGTAATATCCTAGCTATCAGTAAATTGAGGAGATAATATGAGTAAGTCAACGCCATTAGTTAGATGGGTCAAATCCCTTTACGGACCAGGAAAGCAGTTTACGTCAGGAAGGCAGCTTGCTTTTGCTACGGGTAAAAATATGAGTATAGTTTCCGATATTCTTAATAGTGGAAAAGGATCTGTTGAAACAGTTTTGGCCATTGCCGAAGCAGTTGATTTTCCAAAAATACAAGCACTCGTTATTGCAGGCCTTTTGTCGGATGACGATTTAAAACAAGCAAACATAGAGTCTGGTCTTACACCAGATGAGATTGATCTCCTAAAAGAGTTTCGATTTCTCGATGATGTCTTACAGACTGTAGCGATTTCACAAGTGTCAGCACTACATGTTCTTCTTGCGGACTCAGTCGATACCGAATCGTCTTCCCGGAAGAAGTCTCCAAAGTAATTGACGGAACTAGTGTCGCTTTTTCTTTCTGCATAATTTACTCCATCTAAATTATTAATATCGATTATCAACCTCATGAATTAAAGGTGGATTGTCAACATAGCAAACAATAAACGAACAAATCAATAGCAAAAAAAAATATGAATCGGCAAAAAAGTGCATATTAGGAAGAAATCAATCGGCAAAAAAATGCATATTGAAAAAAAGCCCAAAAAAAATGCAACAAAAGGGGGTCTGAAGACATGACAATCGAAAAAAACAAAAGAAATACTACTCGAAAAGCTAAAATAAAAGATTCTGTTATTGATGTTCGACTAGACCCGATAACTGGTAAGGAATATGGAATTCAATATGAGGATGTTTTTAAAGTACCACTTGCCAAAAGACTTAAAATATTAAGGCAGTCTTTAAATTTAGATCAAAAAGAAATAGGGTTGCTATTAGATATCAGCCCAAGAACAATTTCTAAATTAGAAAATGGTCAGGCAGAATTAACAATAAAGCACCGAGAAAAGTACTTGGAACTTTTTTCAAAACATCCAGACGGTAAAAGCCTATTGTATTACGCTGACGACCAATTGAGTGAAGCATTTGCTAAAAATATTCTATTAATGAATGCACATAGGTCTGTATTTGTCCGAAGAATTTATGAAAAAATAACTGAACATTTTGTATCTTTTAATGCTCAGGCTAAACAAGCCCTAGAAAGCTATTTGAATTTTATAATTACTCAATCGGTTGGTTCTAAAAACATAAATGCTCCTATGGAATTCTCAGACAGCGTTATAGCTTTGCGTAGTACCACAGGATGGGGTTTTGGTACTTTTGAAATGCACGCAGGTCTTGAACCACTTTTAAATGACGTTATTAAAGTTCCTTATAACCGAATGCGAATTGTTCGTGGGCTTGGATATGAACTTCCCTCTTCAAAAGACTTGAAATTTAACTACGAAATTTTCACAACTGGAGCATTACAGGGAGCAAGTAATTACCTGGACTCTTTTGATTGGCGTTTTGTCACGGATAACAGTATCGAATCGCCATTTATTTTTCTGGCAAAGGGAAATGATTGGTCAGATGCAATTACATTTAAAAAACAATATGGATTTCTCGGTCGAATGCTAAACAAAATGCTTTACCCGTTAAGAAAAATACTGGGAACTACGATAGACGGAGCAAGAATTAGTCATGGATTCCATTCAATGACAACTGCAGGTGTAAAACTTGTAACAGCTAAAGACAGGAAATTAACCATCATGTTTCATTATGACTCTTATAAAGATGTAGAAGGAAAACAGTATTCAAAAGAGGATTTTCAAGATTTGGTTGATAAAGATTTAGACAAAATGATTCCTATCATCAGGGATTGGTACGTTCAACATGAAGTATCTGACAGAAGTGATCCTGCTATTAACACGATCCGAGCAAGGTCCATGCAACCAACCTCAAAAGAAATTGTTGCAAAAATGCACGGGATACCTGTAACAAAAGAAGGATGGAGAAGGGGATAAACATGGGACAACACATACATTACAGCAAAACGAAAGAACGATGGTTTTACTATTGCCGAATTGTTAAAAACGGAAAGACTATAGCAAGCAATAAAGTTTACGCTAAGAAAAAAGGACCTGAATTAGATTGGCCGAAAAGACCAAACAAAGAACAGAAGGAATATCTGCGTGTAAACAGCTATCTGCCCTCAGATAAAGACGTTCGGGAAACAATGGTACGTTTGGATAATGAAGTTGCAAGTCGTGGCAGTACATACGAAACAAACGATAAGATAGTTGTCGCTCAGTTATGCGATATGTTTATGGATAACAAACTATTTACAGAAGGCACGCAATACATTAAGGAACTAAGATCCAATATAAAAAATTACATAAAACCACAACTAGGATATGTAAAAGTTAAAGATTTAAATGCACAATATTTATCTCTACTACTAAAGTATGTAGACTCAGTTAAATACGATCACAAAACAAAAAAGCATATCTTTTGGCAAGATCATCCAGACCAAAAAAAAGTTTCATATTCGACAATCCGTAAAGTAAAGAATAACTTAAACGCTATCTTGAATTATGCATGTGATAACGAAAGGAAATGGATTTCTGAAAATCCTCTTAAAGGTGTTACAACGGATATACAAGAAACAGATAAAGCAAAAAATTATTTACGCAATGTAAATCAAAAACAAGTTTTTTTAACACATAATCAAGTTGAAACTATTGCTAACTCTTTAAGAGAAAGTAATTTCCAACTAGCCGTTTTATTAACTTCTGTTACCGGGATGAGACGAGGAGAAGTACTGGGATTAAAATGGAAGGACTGGACTGAAGGGAAGAAAAACTTTTTAAATATTAGACGACAAGTATATAAATGTACTACAAGAAACATTTGGACTACACAGCTTGAAGATGGCGAAGATAAAAAGCCTAAATATAATTCGGGAAGAAAAATATCTATAGGCAAAAAGGGCGTTGAATGGCTGCAGGCGCAACGTAACTATCAAGAAACATATTCAGCATTAAGAGGAATTAAAAATCTCTCTCAAGAGGATTATATATTTTCAAATTTAGAAACAGGGAACTTGTATTCTACAGATGGTCTTAGCCAAGCATTTTCAAGGGCCGTTGATAGATCAATTAAACAATTTAATTTAAATGAAATAGATTGTTTAGTGCCAGGAGAATCTCATTTTCATTCTTTAAGACACTATCACGCTAGTGTATTAATAAACAACGGAGTTCCTTTAGCGATAGTTTCAAAAAGATTAGGGCATTCAAGTGTTGGCTTTACGTTAAAAATATACGGACATCTTGTTGATGGTTACGACATAGAAAGTGCTGAGTTAGCTGAAGGATATTTCGCAGATTACGATTTGGATTAATGTACAGTAAGTGTCCTTAAAAATCGGTTTTCAGAAATAATGGCTCAAAACTGGCGAGAAATCATTTTTAAAGGGTTGAGGTTTTACAAGGAACTAGGAATTTCGTAGCTAAAATCAGTATTTTAGACCAGTATTTTAGTTGGTAGACCTTTGGTCTCCAAAACCAAAGGTCGTGGGTTCGATCCCTGCCACCCCTGCCAGATTTCCAGTAATTCGTGACTAAATTACAAAAGAAATTTTTGACTGTCAGAAATTCCTGTCATATTTTGGAGATATGTTGAAATCGAAAATGGCTCAAAATGGCTCAAAACACCCCAACGCTACGATTTTCTTTTACGTTTTCGTTTTGGTGTTTGGCCGTCTCGAATGGCACGGGCTAGTTCGGTTGATTCGATCCAGAAATATTTAGCACCAGGTATCCTGACGGTTTGTAAAAATCCTTTTACTGGATGCGCCCATGCGTCTCGCACTTGTTGTGCTGATCTGTGAAAATGTTTTGCCACTTGTTCTGTTGTTAGTAGTTCGGGTAAAAACACTCCGATATATTCAAACCCGCACTCTTTGCAATCGGATTTAATCTTTGCCGTATCGTCTTCAAAGATCCGCTTTTCTGTTAGCGGACCTTTGCAGTCGGGACAGCGTTGCTTTATGAATATTTGTTTTGTCTCGTCATCCATTGTTTTTTTCTTTAATCTGTATTGTTGGCGATTCTCTTAGAGTACCACGTTCGATAATTTCCGTTATGGCATCGCCGTATTTTTTAAACAAGTTTAGTTTTGCAAAGTTCCATTTTGGATCTGTCATTACTTGTTTCGGTGGCGTATACGCTCCGCTATCTATCAGTTCATCGGCGTGTTCCGTCTCTAATAGGGGGCGCAGAACGTCATCTAATGCCTTTGGTCGACCTGGTTTGAGTTGTACCTCTAGGTCTGGATGTGGAACAGCCGTTGCGCCTTCACGCTCCATATCCTGGAGTATCTCAAACTTTAATTCATCGGCCTTTGCTCGGCTCGTTTTGCTTACTTCGTAGAGATTCCAATATCGTGTAATTTTATCTTGTAAATCACTCATCTAATTTACCTCCAGATTTTTTCTTAAAGTTATTCCAAAGTCGTAGCCTTGCTTATAGTGATAAAATGACGTTTGATCATCTATAAAACAAGCCGTTCCCTCTAAAGCATCTCTAACACCGTTTTTAAACAGTTCGAGATTTGCATTAAATGCTCTCTCACGTTCTATATATTCTTTGTCCATATTTTTACCCTCCAGGTAACTTATTTTTTTGGCCCTTGCTCGGCTCGTTTTCCCTGCAATCGTTACATATGCCAATTGGCATATCTGGACCTTTGTCCAGGTCTATATAGCAAGCGGAGCATTCCGTGCAATGGCTATCATCATCGGCCCATTGTTCGCACTCATTACAATACGGAATTCCGCCGTCTATATTGTCCCAGTCAATTCCCTTCCAATAGTCGCGATCTGACGTCATTTAATTCACGCTCCCGGTTTTGTTTACTGGTACAAAAACTATGTATTTTAATTTAAGATAATAAAAATCCCCTATGGTTGTATTTTTTGTATTTTCAAATGTAAAAACAAAATTCTCATATTGTTTTTTAATTGTGTGATGTTTAACTAGTCGGATATTCATTAATTGATTTTTCATTTAATTCACGCTCCCGGTTTTAAAAATTTTTTTTCATTCGTTGTTTTAGCGTTGCTAACTGCTAAAATAATCATGTCCGATTTTGGATCTTCACTAAGTTTTAATTTACGTAATAAATCGGCCCATACTTGCTCGTTAGTTTCATTTTTATATATATAAATTTCAGTCATTTAATTCACGCTCCCAGTCTTAATTGACTTTCTATTTGTTTTTGGTATGCATGTTCGTGCATTAATTCGTATATTTCCGCATCGTTTAACGGTTGAGTTCTACATACATAGTGAAAGGAATTTTTCTTCCCGGCGTGGATAATCTCATCGCCTTTATAAATTCCGCCACAATTGGTTAAATCCTGGTATTGGCAGTATCCGTTATATTTGGCTATCATTAAGCTACACCTACCTTTTTATTGCTGTATGCAAACTTGATACCTTCCTTACGCATTCGTTTTAATGCTTTCGAAGCTTCTGAATCTTTGGGTTGTGTCCCATGTAGCAATAAAGCGAAAGATCCCGCGTTATTAATCGCGTAGTATTCGTCATGGTCAATTGGTAAATCTGTATCACTTGGATGATTTACTACTACGGCGCTCTTTAGGTTGAATTCATCAATAATTGAATCTTTACGACTTCCGTAGCTAGCATTCATTGAAAAATTGTCCGGGCGCATATATTCTAATTCCTGCATCCAGTCAACACTTTTTGTATATGCGTAGAATTTAATATTTTTGTAAAATCTTGCAACATCGTAGAATGCTTCCATATAATCACGACTAAAAAAGTCGCCACCAACGTGAATACGGATTATGTCCGCATCGTGTGGAATTGAATCCATTAGTATCTGTGTAATTTGTTCTAAACTTTTTTTGAGTAATAGATCCGTATTGTATTTTCTTTGTTCGTATACGCCGGGAAATTGCGCTTCCTGTGATGCGCTAAAGCATCGGAATATTGCATGTTTACCCTGCATTACTTTAGTTTTGCCCGTTTTTTTATCTTTAATGGCGTAAGCTTGACAATCCTTAGCACCGGGACAAGTAAATCCCGACAATAAAGATAGCGAATAAATTTTTGGCTTGTTAATTGGTAACCATGCCTTCATTCCTTTTAATTTCGCATTATCCGCGTCCTTACTAAACTTCAATTTTGGGTATGTTATATTTTCATTAGTCATTTTAAATAGCCTCTCTATTTAATTTGATTAGAGTGTGGAACGAATGGCGATTCGCTCCACGCTCGTTATTTATTTATTGATTGCTTAATAATGATTAAACGCTAGTTTCATGTTGTAATTTAATTTTTCTCTACGTTTTGCCACAATACCTTCGTATCTGTCGGCAACATCACAGTACCCTTCGTTATAACAATGCTGTGGATATTTCATAACATTGCTTGTATATGCTGGTGTAGCATCGCATGCGTTGCATTCGCTACAATGAAATTCTTGTGGTTCATCGCAATTTCTACATAATTTTTCTGATGTAGTCATTTTTATTTACTCCCATAAAAACTTATTTATAGGTACAATATCACATATTCTCATGTTTATCAACAATTAATTCTATTGTGTGTGGATTATTTCATTCACAATATAAATAATGAAACTATCACCTAAACATAAACAATTCGCCGATGCTTATATTCAATCCAGGAACGCTTCAGAAGCGTACAGAATTGCGTACGGTAACAAAAAAGAAAGCGTTGTAAATTCCGCATCCAGTCGATTGTTAAGGAATGTTAAAATCCGGGATTATATTGTTAAGGTACAAACGGAAAAACTAGCGAAAACGGCGGAAAAACAAGATATAACGCGGGATTTCCTGGTGTCTCAGTACTTGGATGTGCTTGCTAAAAGTAAAGAACAACCGAGTACGCTATCCGTAGCAAAAAGTACGATCGATAGCTTAGCGCACATTAGCGGTTTATGGCTCGATAAACGTACCGTAGAAGTGTCAGGCGCAGTCAATCACTTAGCAAGCCTTGACACTAGCGCATTACTCGATGCATTAGGCACGGCACGACGTAACGACGCCACGATAGATGCCGAATATCGGAACGTAAACGACGAATAGCCAGGCACGCAAAAAAAAAACAATGGAACGCGCGTGACGGGTCGCGCGTCATGCGTCGCGTCACGCGACCCGCGTGTGCGCGCGTGTGCAGGGGTGTCCGCTCGTGCGCGCGCGTGTGCGAACCGCGATTGGGGTGCCGCCACCTTTGGTGGTGTGTACAACTCTCGCCCAATTTTGTATCGTTTTGGTTTGTTTTTCTCGTCGTTTTTGCATATGTTCGCAACCCCTTCACGACTCTAGGGGTGTTTCGGTGTGTTTTCCAAGAATGTAACTGAAATATTTCGTGCGTAACATTTGTTACATTTGTTCCTGTAGGGGTGTTTCATGTTGGTTCTTAAAACCATAAACTGAAACATCCCATTTGTGCGTAAAGTATTACATGAAACATTTCGTGAAACATTTGAAACATTTGTGACTAGCGTCGTTTTGTTTTATTCGTAAGGTGAAACGTTGTTACATATATACCCCTTTAGGGGGTATATGTAACATTTCTTTTTTTGTTACTTTTTTTCTTTGTAGAAAGGTGTTTTGTGCCTAATTCGTTTGGTTCCAGGAAAAATATGTCAGAAATAAATTTAGTGTGTCAGAAAAAGTTTTGGAGATTTTAAATTTATTTGGTATTTTTAAATAGGGGCGTAGGGTAAAACTTATTTTTTTACTGATGTATTTGGAATTTTAATGATATTTAATTTTTGGCGAGATTACTTTTCATATTTGTTTACCTCCTTGCATAAACAAACGGCCAGTCTAGTAAATAGCTTAATGGCCCAATCAATCCCTACGTCACCCCTGTTCTCAGGTGTTTATAGGAGAAATTATGGCTAAAAAAGCAGATCCAAGATTAAAACGTGTAGGGGTGTCTGGATATAACAAACCAAAAAGAACACCCTCCCACCCTACTAAATCCCATGTCGTTGTAGCGAAAGAGGGTGGCAAAGTAAAAACGATTCGGTTTGGACAACAGGGAGTCACAGGTGACAGAACTATGCCCAAACG
>VTLG01006103.1_pt1 | contig 23489 bp, 24 predicted proteins | sample 4694571 | NCBI WGS metagenome assembly VTLG01 (sample SAMN12604809, study PRJNA352737) | marine metagenome | biome: ENVO:00000447; feature: ENVO:00000209|ENVO:00000569|ENVO:01000036; material: ENVO:00002151; isolation source: viral sequences binned using virsorter ...
TCTTTGCCTTCAACTTGAAGTTAGCACCTTGCCAGAAATCAAATGGATCAATTGCTTCCTCATCCTCAAACTCAGGTTGCATTGCTGCAGTTAGTTTGTCAAAGATTTTCTTGCCGTACTTGTACAAGAATACCTTACCTTCGTTCTCAGGATTTGTTGGATCCTTTACAACATAGATGTTACTGATATATGTGAGTTTACGCTTCTGCCTACGGGCAGCATCTTTACCAGCATCTGTGCCATTGTTCCAGAGTGTAGTATTGTACTCAGAAACAGGATCCTTCTGACCTAAAGTAGTCAGAGAATTCTCTATATACCAACCACCAGGACCTTGGAAGGCATGGGAGTATAGTTTTACAAATGGTAGATCCTCACCATCGGGAGCAGGAAGGAAACGTATTACGGCATATCCATTACCGCTTTTGTCTACGTCTAACTTCCATAAACGGTCATCTTGATTACCGTTAGTGTTATTCATTTTTTCGACTTCTTTCACAAGTTTTTGTGTAAGAGAGCCTAGTTTTGATTGCTTTTTAAGATTAGCAAACGACATTTGGATACCTCGGATTAATTGGATTAATTGGATGTTTAGATTATAACAAAGATTGAAAAATTAGTCAACATGCTTCTTTAAATTATTAATGGTTTTATCCATATTATCAAACAAAACATTTATATCAGTTCCTTGTGGGAATCCCATCACGACAACTGATTGTTCTATTTGATTTTTTAATTTAAGAGCAGCAGGATCATCTGAAAGAGATAATCTAGCATACATAATTTTTTGTTTTTCTAATAATAACTTTAACTTATCGATATGTTCGACTTGTTCTTCAGTAGCAAGATGCATTACATTTAACATCTTACCATAAACTTCTTGTTGAAGTTCATTAATTTCATTCAATTCTTCCTGAACTATTTCAGAATCGAAAAAGTTACTCATTTTCCTCCACTACATCAGTTTCAGAAACTTCTGTTTCTTCAGTTTTACTTTGTTCAATTTGTTGAAGGACTTCAATAGCACCTAATAATCGAACACGAGTATTAGTTAATGAGTTAAGTTGCTCTGTTATTTGTTCAAGTTGTGTTGTTAAATTCTGAAGAACTTCACTGTTTTCAAGAGCCATGGTCAATAACCTCCTTTAAAATTTTTTTATAGTGGAATACGTTAATATTTATGAAGGGAATATATTTTTTAATTTTTAGACTGACGGATTCCCACACCGGGTCAGTAAGTTTTTTATCAAAGTTTTTTACGAAAGAAAAGACTTTTTCCAGTATCGTAAGCGTTTCGAGTGAGATCTCTCCACCCAGATACTTTTTTAGCACCATGGGATGCTTTCTCTTGGAGCAGTCGAATACTTCGTTCAAGTCGTTGTTGGATAGTAATTCGCTGCTTTGTTCTTTGAATAAGTACGTCAAACTCTGTTTGCGTCTCATCCAATCGGCGTAATTTCTTTCGCCAGAATTGATAATTTCTCCAATCCATAGATTTTGTGGGTTGTCGGTAATTACAAAATTTGCTAAAAGAAAATCCAGTATCTGTTCATCAGAATATTTCCTAGAAGTTTTTTCGAACCAATACTTGTCCTTTCTTTTATTGAAGGATGCCATAGTAGCTCGTGACTTACCACCATACTTAAAAAAGTCATATTTAGGATTAGTAAAATGACTTTTCATTGAGAGATAAGTTTGATAAGTCTCAAAAGGAGTCACTTTCATTATAAAGGTAGTTTTGCCCTTGATGTAGGTTTCATAAAGTTAAGACGAGTTGCATCCCACTTTAATCTTTCTTTTAAAGGTTTTGAAATTAGTTTCGTTATTGAGTCTACCTCAAGTCCATTGATTTCGCAATAGTGACAGATAGCATCAATATAATTCATTTCTTCTTGAGAAACAAGATTCTCAATTTCAATAGCAAATTTTTGAGGTGTTAAAAATTTCTTTTCTAATGCTTCCTCTAGTTCTTTATTCGGTTCCATAGAGTTCCAATTTATCTCTAACAAATTTTCTAATATATTTGCTGAGAAGTTTGATGTACTTTGCTTTGTCTCTTTCTTCATAGATGACACATTCTCCATTTTCACAAGCCATGATAATTACAAGTTTTTTAACGGATATTCCCGTTATTTCATACAACATACAACCATATGCCATACATTGAACAAAATAATGTTCTACCCAATTTCTTGGTTTAGGTTTCTTTGATGTTTTAAAATCTATTATTGCTAGTTCACCATTATATTCTGCAATACAATCGACAGTTCCTGCAATACCCAATTCTTTACTATATAGGGATCCCTCTAAAGAATGAATATTATCAATTTTATTGAGCTCACCCTTTGCAATTTTAAACAAAAAGTCAGAGATAGGTTGAACAGTAGGAAGATCATCATTTTTTAAATAATGCTCTGTAAGAGTGTGCATATCAGTTCCACGGCTTGTTGCTGCTTTTGTGATACGATCTGCTTCTTCATTACCCACCTTCTTTCGCCATTTAACAAAGATTTCTTTATTAAAATGACTGGTTACTGAAGTAATAGAAACTAACTTAAGTAACTCATCTTCGTCTGGAACAGAATAATAACGAACTCCATCTATAGTCTCCCTAGAAAGTTTAGGGAGGGTCAAATCAACATGATTAAACATTACATACCTGCTTCCATTTTTGCGATAATGTACTCTTTGACAAGTCCAGAACGAACTATATCATCTATCTCAAATTCTATTATATCAAAAGATGACATTTTACGCAAGATGTTCATAAAGTCTACAATACCATTACGATCATTAGTTTTTACCAAATCAGTTTGTCTAGCATCACCACAGAAACATATTTTACTATTCTCTCCAATACGAGTAATAATCGAGTCTAATTCATGAAAATTAAGATTCTGATATTCATCTACTATTACAATCGCATTATCTAATGTAGTTCCTCTTAAGAATGAAGTACTCCAGAACTTAATTGTATCCTGAGCTTTCAGATTTCCATATAACATCTCAAAATCAGCATCAGAAGACATCTGGAACATATACTTCACCATGTGCTTATAAGGCACTTGATAGATATCAGATTTGTCTTCATAGTCACCAGGAAGAAATCCAATCTCCCTTGTGGCAACTAATGAACGTACAATATAGATTTTTTCATATGGACTACTTTCATCTAAAACATCCCTAATTGCATTATAGAGTGTGATGAATGTTTTACCAGTTCCAGCACATCCATAGGCAACTAGGTGTTTTCCCTCCTTATATGAATTAAAAAGTCTTCTTTGATTCTCACTAATTGGTTCAATATTAATCAAATAATCAGAACTCAATGGTTTCTTTCTTTTCATTTGTTTGGTCGTCAATCCAACCCCAATCGGTTGTTCGACACCTTTTTTTCTTCTTGCCATTAGAGTTTTTTTACATTAGATCCAGGAGCAGTTTGTGCTTTTTCTAATACATCATTCCATCCAGGTTTAGTCTTCCGTAATTTATCTCTCCAATCTCCCACTTCTGCTGCCATCGGACAAGTTGATGGATCACTCCAATCTCTCTTCCAATCAGGATTATCATCACACCATTTAGTCCATTCAGTAACACTCATTACTACTTCTTTCTGTTCACCAGTTTCTTTGTGAACCACAGGATATGTTGCCATAATTATAAAATGTTGTAAATTTATTTAGACCCATTCAAGGGCTTCTGAAACGTTCGGGAATTTCTCTACAAATATTTCTCTACATTTATGTGCAATGTCCATGTGCTCTTTCTGTGTACCGTGTGCAGATCTCAAATTAATGTAGTGAACCCAAGAACGGCACGAACCAGTCATATACAGACGTGTTGGTGTTGCAAGTGGAAGCACAAACCTTGCACATTCCTTTGCGACTCCACTATCGAGCATTTTATTATATAATTGCATTGAAGAATTAAATAACTTCTCCATTTCTAACTCAAAGTCTTGTACTATAAACTCATCTAAGTCATCTGTAGAATTTTGCCTGTTCTTGAGGTCTTGCTTGCGGAGTTTTGGTAAGGGTATTTTATCATCTAAGAGTTTTGTATCAGCATATCTCTGTGAGAACTCCTGATATGTGAAACTTCTGTGTCTTAGGATTTGTGCCGCTAATCCCCTCGTCGTCTCGATCTCCAAAGTCATTGAGGATTGTTCAAATACACTCCAATGGTTGTGTTTAATACAATACTTTAAAAGTCCCGAATAATTCTCATTTTGCTGATTTGACGGATTAGACACTCTGGCAATATATGCCATTGTCTTCTCTGCATCAGGTGTAATGCTGACAAATTTAACATTCATTTTTTACCAAATCCCTCAGGTTTCTTTCTTTTAGATTTTAGCACCTCTTCCTCTAAAAGAGCAAGTTGCTCTCTCATAAAAGTGAGTTCTTCAGTATTATACAAATAATCCTGTTTAAGTGCTTGTTTCAAATTTCTCAACATTTGTTTAGATCTCATCCGTCATCATCCTCGAAGATTTCATCATAATCAGTATATCCTGGTAATCTGGAAGTATCTACTTCTGTAGAATATGCATCTACATCTGAATATACCTCAGCCTTAAGAGCATCGACTAATAGTTCCAAATTACGAACAATAAGTTTTAATTTTTCTCTTTGTGGTTCCATAATTTTTATATGGTATTTAGATATTTTACACAAAAAAAGAGGGTCTGTCAATAGACCCTCTTATACCTTATGCAAGTGCTAATCAAGCATTACAAAGTTCTTTTTCGAACTTAATTCCACGATAAGTCAATTCTGACTTATTGCAGGTTTCTTGCTTGCGATTGTTGGTGTCATACTTAACACCACGATAAGTGACTTGTGCCATTGGCTTTCTCCAAAGTAGTAGGGATTTTTGCCCCGTTCCTTCAGTCGGCATTTGCGTCCTCCGAAGAGGATGAACGTATCCGTTCCGTGTCGGCTTACTTGCGACCTCTAGTGAGGTTGAACGATGTGTTAGTATATTAACACAGGTATACTATATAGTCAAGTAGTTATGTATTTTTTGTTACAAAAACCCTACAGGCAAAAAATACCTGGAGATTTTTTTGCCCGATTTTTGGAATTAAAAGTCGATTTTGGTTCAGACCTTTCTTTTTTTCTTTGGTTGTTTAGGTGATTGATACCCCCAGAGATTTGGTTTGATACTACCCTTACCATAATCAATGGACTTCATACCATCTTTAAACTTGTCCCAATACATATCAAATAATTTTATCTTAGTTCCTCTTGTCAAATCAAAACAAACCTTATCTTCATGTACATACTTTATAATATACGCATCAGTAGGTGCTTGTTTAGTAGAAACATCTTCTAAAGAACCATCTTCAATAATAATATCACATCCATATTCAGATCTAATTTTTTCCCTTTCTTCTTTTGTCCATATAAGTTTTTTCTCCTCTTGTTTTTTTTCTTCCTTCACAACAGTCATGATTTATCACCCCATACAATATTAGAATATGCTTCCGAAACTATTTCTCTTGTAATATTATACTTATCAGAAATCTTTTTATCCTTAGCAAGAACAACAATCTCTGCTTCTAATGGATGAAGACCTTGAAGAATGTTAATAAACATTGTTTCACGACGTATATTACTCATGGCATCATTACCACCCCTAACAAAATGATAAAAATTCTTAGACTCTCTACGAATAGTAGTATGTCCTTGTTGATCACTAACACCTAAAGAAAAATTACCAGTTTCATGCATGGTACGAACATCATGTGTTATCTTAGTGCTCAAAGTACCATTATAAGTATTCTGCTCATCATATCCAACATAAGGAACAGGTCCATCTGGAAGTATTGACTGTATAGATTGATCAAAATTCCAAATAAGAACTCTTCTTAAATGTTGTTCATCATATTTTTTAAGAACCTCTATCTTCTTAGCCTTACTTCTTGAACGGGATACTAAATCCAATACCTCAAATACTAAAGGTCTATCTGGTAAATTATCAACAACAAAAGGTGTCGTCTTTTTCTTTCTTGTTATTGTTGGTTCAGTTTTCGTCTTCTTCGTCGTTGTCATAATTGTTTTCAAATCTGAATGCTATAACCTCATCGGGAACTAAATTTCCCATCTCATCAAACATCTCAGGGTGAGGTCTTGGTATCTCCTGATAGTTCATCATGTAGTCTCGTGCAATCCAACCACCTAGTGCTCCTGCACAAAATAATAAAAAGGATATCGGCAACACTAAAACTAGTATTGTTTCTATGGTCATTTGTTACCTCCTTTAGAATTATTTTTTCTTCCTTAGATTTAAGGAAAATTCAAAATAAATGTCTATCTCTGTATTAAAAAAACAAACAATATTATCAAATATAATGTGAAATGGTTTTCTTTTCTTTTTCTTACCTCCACTAAGAATAAACTCAATACCTCTATTAGAAGGTATATTTTCATTATTTAGACTAGTTTTTGATAATTTTTTGTTCTTTGAGGTATTTGATTGTGTCAATACATCCTCCTAGTTTTTTACCTTCACATACTACTTGTGGAAAAGTAGAACCTTCTCCAAACTCACCATAAAATGCATCTTTATTAAAATGTTGATCTAAATTATATACCACAAACTTACTTTCTGTCAACTCCAATACTTGTTTTACTTTTTCACAATATGGACACCCATCCTTAGTATAAACTGCAAAATTCATTTTTGTTAATTTTTCTGACATAATAATTTATAAAAGAAAAAAGGGGAGTCAAACTCCCCTTATGTTCTCACCAACACACTTCCCCCACCACAAGGAAGTGACTTCAATCCCAAAGATACAAGGACGTTGAAGATGAGAATATTATAAAAGACATTTAGTTAAATGTCAAGATTATAATGCATCCAATGCATTTTGTGCTTCTGTATCTTTAGCAGCAGCTGCAGTTTCTTTTGCAGTCTTATCATCACCTGTTAATTGTAGTGATTCACCCCAAAGAGTTGCTGCCTCAAAGTAAGGAGTCTTGACTGTATTGTACTGAGTCTCAGTTAATACCTGAACTGCTTTCTTAGAACCTTCAGTAATATCTGATGCAGAAGTAGAATCAGGAATTTCTGATAGACACACATCAATTCCACTACCACCATTATCTTTCATCCAGATTTTTACACCAAGTCCAGCATATTCTGCCTCTGGATGTCTTTTTTCTACTACACTACCATCTGTGGTAACCCATGAACTATCAGAAACTTTTTTCCAATAATGTTTAATGTACTTTGTCATTTTCCGAGAGAATTTTTAGTTATTTATAATTTATATTACCATTTATAATCATCATATCTAAATGAGAATTATTAAAGAACTCATTTGCTTCTTCGGGAGTTTCTACTATTGGTTCTCCATTTCCATTCAGACTAGTGTTCAATAGCACAGGAACACCAGTTAATTCATAGAATGCCTTGACTAATCTATAGTAGTTTGAATTCGTCTTCTCATTGATGGTCTGGAACCTCGCAGACCCATCTACATGAGTCACAGCAGGTATTTTATCTGCTTGCTTTACTGGTGCCGTATAGAGCATATAAGGACTAGGTATAGGGAAATCAAACCAGTCTTTATAATGTTCTTCCAATACTACAGGAGCAAATGGACGGAACCATTCTCTCTTCTTGACTACATGATTAATAATATCTCTGGTGTGTGGATTTCTAGGGTCAGCAAGTATAGAACGATTACCTAGTGCTCTTGGTCCGAACTCAGATCTACCTTGAAACCATCCAATAATTTTTCCATTGGCAAGTTCTTGTGCCAACTGTTTATAATCTGGTTCCTGTATCTGATAATCCTTTCCAGTATAACAAAGATCTTTTTGTTCATAATCATGTCTTGGCTCACCGAAGATATGATGTGCCACATAGAGTGCTGAACCCACAGAAGTTCCATCATCACCACAGGCAGGATAGATATGATAATTCTTGAACTTTGATTCCTTTACTATCCTTGCATTCGCATTACAATTTAAAAAGGAACCACCAGATAGACAAAGATTCTTTGTCTTATCATCCATGTCCTCAATAACTTGTAGAGAAACTTGTTCTAATACTTTCTGGACTGTTGCTGCAACATCCATCTTATGTTTAATCTCATCGGTATATGATTCCCAATCAAACTCAAATGGTTTTCCATAAGATGCTAGACCCATTGTAGTTCCTGCCTTATGAAGTGCTGGACCTAATCCCAACTTCTCTGTCACCTCACCATATAATACTCCTTCCATTCTGTTAGGGCAGTACTCGGCAAATATTTTCTTACCTTTTCCATAGGCAACTAATGAATTTGCCTCTGGTTTTCCCATACTACAATCCATACTGAAGCAATAAGCATCATCGAATGAACTGGTATAATATACCGAAGCACAATGTGCCAGATGATGAGAAATAATATAACTCTTCACTTTCTTCCCTCTCATAGGCATATCTTCTATGAGATATTTGTTACCAAAAACTTCTTGTTTAAAATCATTAGTCGCAACACAATCTACATCATCGAATGTTAGATTCGATTGTTGTAAAACATAATCTATTACTTCATCATTGAATGCCTGATCTTTTTTCTTTCTTGTAATTCTTTCTGTTGCTACACATACCTCCAACTTACCGTCCTTGACAAGACAGACTGAACCATCGTGCCCGAACTGCAATCCCAAAATGTTTGCCATAATTTAAATCACAGGAACACCATATTGTTTTGATAGATTATCATTTATTTCTTTCATAGATGGAGCACCCTTTACAGTAGCCCAACATACTATAGAATATCTTTTACCTTTTGTCACTGGTTCAACACCGTGCTTATAAAAATGAGTAGAAGGAAAGGCAACTAGCATACCTGGTTCTGGTCTTACTCTGATTGCATGATCTGGAAATATAAAATCACCACCCTCAAAATTATCATTCAGATAAAGAACAAAAGATAAATCCCTATCAGTAGATTTCTTCCAGATGTGTTCTCCTTTTGGTGTCACCCATATACTTTCACCATCAATGTGAGGCTTATAATGTCCTCCTACTCCATAAGAAAGTATCTGTGGAACTTCACTACTATCTACCTGACACTCAAAGAAAGGATTAACAATCTCTCTAACCATATCATGATATAGTTGTTCTATTTTTGGAAACAAAGGTCCAGCATCAACAATCTGTGTATCTCTTGTTTCTTTATCAACTCTCCATGATGTTTCACCTGTTTTATTCGTTGTCTCCGAATCAAAAACAGATAAATCTGATGCTGGTGAAGACTCAATATGATTAACTATCTCCCTGATTCCTTCAGGATTAATTACATTTCTTCTTACTAAAATATAAGTTAATGGGTTGTCTATCATAATAAAATTACACCTTTAATTATTATAGCACATTATCCACCAAATTGGGGAAGTGCATTTGATCCACCAGAAGTTCCTGCTAGATAATTTCTAGCATGAGTTAATGGACCTTTTTCTACTGTTTCTGTTGTATCACTAGAAAAATCAAGTCTAGATACTGTTGTTATTTTACCAGGACCAGGTTCACCACCACCAAAATATCCAAAATCAATATTTCCTGCGGCAGCCAATCTAAATGTAGGAGCACTTAATGGTCCTTTTACTACTGCTGTTGCTGTATCATTAGCATAATCTATTCTATCTATTGATGATGCTACAGAAGGTGTATACCCACCAGCAAAATATCCATAAGAAGCATTACCTGTTCCTGCATGTCCATCTCTAACAACACTTAATGGACCTCTTGCTAATGCTGTTGCTGTGTCATTACTATAATCAATTCTAGATACTACAGATCCAGCAGGACTATCCGAACCAGCAAACCATCCAAAATCTTTATTACCTGCTGCAGAAAAATTCCTTTGAGGAGAACTTAATGGACCTTTTTCTACTGACGCTACTCCATCATTAGCAAAATCAACTCTATAGACATGTGATTTTGTACCAGGATCACCACCACCCCAATATCCATAATCAGTATTACCTGCTGCAGCAGTAAGTTCTCTATCTGTAGGGAAATCACCTCTTTCAGACATAGTAGTATTATCATTACTATAATCAAGTCTCCATAAGTGTATGGCAGGAGAAGAACCACCAAACCATGCATAATTAACATTTCCTGTTGCTGAACCCTTTGAAGCAGTCTCTGCTATATTACCTTTTCTCACTCCTGCTGCCGTATCATTAGCAAAATCAATTCTATCTACTATTGATACAGGTCCAGGATCACCACCAAAGAAATATCCACGTTGTGATGTTGGATAGTATTGTCGAGTGACAGTATTAGTAAACTCAGCAACTGTGCTTCCAATTATTGGTAGTGCATGTGATCTGGCACTTGATGCTCCCATATAAGATAAAGCAGCATGTAATGAACTTCTTACGGATCCTATTGCTGTATCATTACTATAATCAATTCTTTCTATTGATGATCTGTTTCCTGCAGGACTACCACCACCACTATATCCAAAAGAACTATTACCAGTTGCACGATTTTTATATACAGTTGCACTTAATGGACCTTTTGCGACTGTTGTTGCAGTATCACTAGCATAAGTAAGTCGTTCTACTGATGTCATACCACCAGGTCCAGGAAAACCACCCATATGATATGCAAAGTTCTCATTACCTGATGCAGATCCATAACCTCTGGCAGCACTCAACGTACCTTTTAGTGCTGCTGTTGCTGTGTCATTACTATAATCTATTCTGGATATTGACGATCTATTAGGATCAGCACCACCTATAAAATATCCATAATTTTTATTACCTGTTGCTGCTGTCAATCTACCAGTAGCAGGGAAATTAGCTACTGATGGTGCTGTTGCAGTATCATTACCAAAATCAATTCTATCTATTTTTGAAGTACCACTCTGTCCAGAACCGAAGTATCCGAAATTAACATTACTTACTGCACCAAATATTTTTCTCTGAACAGTTAATGGACCTCTTGGTGATGCTGTTGGTGTGTCATTACTATAATCAACTCTATCTACATATGTTGTACCAGGACTAGGAGAACTTGGTTCTCCACCAGCAAAATATCCATGAGAGGTACTACTTGTTGCTGCAATTTCCATTGCAGTAATATTTAATGGACCTCTTGTTAATGTATTCACCGTATCATTCGCAAAATCAAGTCTACCTACTGTTGACCATTCTGATTGAGCTGGATTTCCACCAGCACCCCAATATCCAGCACCATAAGAACCAACAGTTCCTTGTGAGAAAGTAAATGGTGGAAGTCCATTTGCTTGAGAACTTACACCATTTACTTTACCAGTTTGAAGGCTTAATATTGCTCTTGCTGAAGCTGTTGCCGTATCATTACTATAATCTATTCTACTTACTGTTGATCCAGTTCCACCTGGATTTCCTCCTGCATAATATCCAAAAGATCGTGTCCCTGTTGCTCCCATTCCCCATCCAGCAGCTGCTAAAGGACCTTTAGTAGATGCTGTTACCGTATCATTACCAAAATCAATACGATCTACAGTAGATTTGTCGGGAGAATAACCACCACCAATGTATCCATAAACACCATTACTAGTACCTCTTAGATAATCAAGAGAATTAGTTATAGGACCTTTTGTTGTTGCTGCTGAAGTATCATTTGAATAATCAAGACGTTGCACCGTTGATACTCTTGGTCCGGGACCTCCTCCAGCAAACCATCCATAATCAGCATTACCTGCTCCACCCATTTCATATCTGGCAGCTGCTAATGGTCCTCTTGCTAATGCTGTTGCCATATCATTTGAATAATCAATTCTATCAATTAATGATGATTCAGGCATTCCACCACCAACATATCCATAGTCACTATTATGTACACCTGTTCTTGAACGTAGAGCAGTAGTCATATTACCTCTTGGTGATACTGTTGTATCATCATTATTATAATTAATTCTTACAACCCATGAAGTATTACTAGGTGCAAGACCACCACAAACATAACCATGAGTTTTACTACTTACTCCTGCTTGTTTATGTCCAGCAGCAGTCAAATTTCCTCTTAATGATGAATGTACCATATCATTAGAGAAATCAATTCTTTGTATGGTTGTATAGTGTGGTGATTCTCCTGGTCCTCCAGCAATATATCCATAACCATAAGGATATGATACTGTGTTTTCTCCGAAGGCAAATGGAGTGCTTATTGTTAATGAATATTGTGGAAGTCCATCTTCTTTAGAACTCAATCCACTTATCGCATCTGCTGTTTCAGTTAAACTACCTGTTACTACTACTGTTGCAGTATCATTACTATAATCAATTCTAGATACTTTTGAGTTTGTAGGACCTGAAGGAGGAGTACCACCACCAACGTATCCATAAGAAGTATTACCTGTTGCTCCTGGTCTTATAGTACCATCAGTCAAAGGACCTTTTGGTGATGCTGTTGTTGTATCACTAGAATAATCAATTCTATCCACTACTGACGTTATAGGATCACCTCCACCAGCAAAGTATCCATAATGAGCATTACCTGTTGCACTTGCCTCATATCTGGTAGTAGATAATGGACCTTTTAGTACTGATGTTGCCGTATCACTACTATAATCAACTCTATCTACTATTGATTGTTGACCACCAGAACCTTTAGCAGCACCCCAATATCCATAATGTGGATTACCTGTTGCTGAATTACAACGACTACCATAAGTTAATGAACCTTTTACTAATGGATCTGCTGTATCATTAGAATAATCAATTCTTTCTACTGTTGTTACTTCAGGATTACCAGCACCCAAATACCCATAATCTTGATTACCTGCACCTGCAAATTGTGCTCTATTAGCAGCCAATGGACCTTTTGCTACTGCTGTTGCAGAATCATTAGCATAATCAATTCTATCTACTGTTGAACAATCATTAGTTTGACCACCAGCAGCATACCCATAATTAGTATTACTTACTGTTGCTTTATACTTACCAGCAGCAGTCAAGTTACCTTTTATTGATGTTACACTATCATTACCATAATCAATTCTACATATTTCTGTTCCTAATTCATGACCAACCCAATATCCATATTCATTTTTTCCAAAATTTCTAGTTCCACTTACTTCTTCACTACTAGAAACAGTAGTCGAATAAATGTTTTCGGTTGGAAGGTTATTTTCTCTAGAACTTCCAGCACCATGTCCTAAAGAACCAAAAGTTAATGGACCTTTTGTAGCACATGCTGTCGTATCACTCGAATAATCAAGTCTATCTACTGTTGTATAACCAGCAGTTCCACCACCAGTCCAATACCCATGAGAGGTACTAGTTGTTGATCCAGTTTTTTCTTTAGCAATGGTTAATGGTCCTTTTGCTACTGTTGCTGTTGTATCACTCGAATAATCAAGTCTATCTACTGTTGATCTAGCACCCGGAGTAGGACCAGAACCACCAGTTCCACCACCCCAATATGCAAAATTAGCACTACCGTTTGCTGCTATACCATAAGTTTGATTTGAAGTTAATGGACCTTTTACTGTCATTGTTGCAGTATCATTACTATAATCAATCCTATCCATTACAGTGCCACCAGCAGTTCCATTTTGACCACCACCAGCAAAGTATCCATAAGAAGAATTACCTGCAGCACCACCATTATAAATTTGATTACTAACTGTTCTATATGTCCTGACTAATGCGTTTGCAGTATCACTCGCATACTCTAAACGAAACACACTTGTTTCTGGATGTGCTACTGAAAAATATCCAAAATCTTCATTACCTGTATTATAATTTGCATGACCTTCAGGAACTCCTCCTTTTGCTGATGTTCCTGATGTATCATTAGAATAATCAAATCTTTGCATATTAGTACCTGCAGGTCCAGTTCCTGGTTGTACGTATGCATAATTAGTATTTCCTACCGTAGCTCTATTAGACATTGCATTCGGTAAAGAAGCAGTTTGTGGTGCCGTTGCTGTATCATTACTGTAATCAATTCTTTGCACTGCTGATAGATAACCAGGACTAGGTTTATAACCACCAAAAGTATATCCAAAATTAGTTCCGACAGGTACTCTATTAACTCCTATATTTGATGTTGTGCCTATGAAATTTGATGCCAGTGCATTAGCAGCAGCACTTGCTGACATCGTATAATACTTTGCAACACTTAATCCTCCTCTTGTAGTTCCTGTTGCTGTATCATTAGAATAATCAATACGTCTTACATATGAACGAACAGTACCACTATCAGCATTGTATCCACCAGACCAATAACCTGATGAAGAATTTCCTGTTGCACTAAGTCTTCCAGCATCTTCACTTAATGGACCTTTTGCTACTGCTGTTGACGTATCAGTAGAATAATCAATTCTTTCTACTATAGTTGCTTGATCTGAAGATGGAGTATGTCCTCCACCCACATAACCAAATTTATCATTACCTGTTGCTCCAAGTCTATACCTACCAGTAGCTAATGATCCTTTTATTGATGTTGTTGGTGTATCATTAGCATATTCAATTCTATCTACTCTTGAACTCTGACTAGGACCAGGATAACCACCAACCAAGTATCCAAAATCACTATTACCTAATCCTGCACCAGCAGATCTAGTTTGACTTAATGGACCTTTTGGTGTTGCTGCAGCAGTATCATTACTATAATCTATTCTATCTATTGTTGAATATGGACCAGGAGGATCATAACTACCACCAAAATATCCAAAATTATTATTACCTACGGCAGAAAGAAGATATCTAGTGCCACTTAATGGACCTCTAACTATTGTATCTGTTGTATCATTAGCATAATCAAGACGTTGTACGATTGACATATGAGCAGGTCCTTTACCACCACCCCAATAACCAAAAGAAAGATTACCTACAGCAGCTCCTGCATTAGATTTATTTACTAAACTGCCTTTTTGTGTTGGTGTTGGTGTATCATTACTATAATCAATTCGATCTATTGTTGTTCCACTCCATGCTGGACTATAACCACCACCAACATATCCAAACGGACTTTCTCTTACTATTACTGGTGATGCAAGTAACCATACATCCGATGCCGTATCCCAAGAACTAGTTTCCTGTCGTTCTCCTACATCTCCTAATGTAAATACTCCACTTTTATTGCTTGCCATATTGTTCCAAATAAGGACTGTCTGGATACTTCCAATATTCCAGTTTCTTATACTTATTTAGAATACGAGGAGATAAAACATCTTCAGGTCTTTTAGAAGTCCTCTTAACTTCTTTACGAACATGGTGCATGTCCTTTAAATTCCACTGTTTTTCACTCTCACGGTGAGTATTTGCCACATTATTAAAGTCATGTTGGTAGTAATCTACCTCTAAGAAATCATATATTCTTCTCATCGTCTCATCAGGTTGATCAACTATGTCATCATATTCAACCATTAATAAATGTTTCGTATCATTTCTAAGAAAAGCTTGTGACTGTGCCCAGAGTGCCTGATCTACAATACCATCATCACCCATTAAATACTGACACCTATTATCATCATCAACTGTGTATCCTTTCTCAATCAAATACTCATCTACAAATGAAACCTCATCTGAATTGCGATGTATCATTGTAATAAAAGATGTGAGTACTTCTGCTACATCTCTTACAGGACAAATGATCTTAGGGTTCGGAGTTATATATGCCTTGATTCTTTCTATATTATTTGGCCATGCACGATTATGATCTATGATTACTGGTTTATCTATATTATAATAATAATTTTCAACATAACTACGAATAATTTTATAGGCATTCTCTGGTTTTGGATATCCTATGTATTGCTCACTCTGTTTAAAATATTCTTCCGTATGATACATCAATTCCATCACTGGACTCACTGGTTCAGTATGGACATTCGGATTCTGATTTATAATACTTTTCAGTAAGGTGCTTCCAGCACGTGGAAGTCCTGCCATAAAATAATAACTTTGATTCATAATTTATCCTTTTGCAAAAAATTTTTCGTCTTCCTCAGATCTCTTTTTATTATTTTTATCACTAAAGAAAAATAATTGAACTAATCTACCATTCTCAAGAGTATCACCGAAGTTCTCACTATGAGAATGCCAAAGACGAGTACGGAATAATACTAGTCTATTAAACTTCATAGGACACAACATATATCTAGTCCATTGTTCTCTATGCTGTCCCATACCATACACAGTTGTCCACCATGCTTCTTTGTATGTTGGATATCCATATGCCTGTGCATGTTCATCATCATTCGGGCACCAATCCCAACGAAGATCATTGTGTCTCCAGAAAGAAGTACCACCTTCAGCAATACAATCCTCTGGTTTAGATAGGTATATAACTGCACCCCAATCCCAACCTGGATCTACATGAACATCTTGTTTATGTTTGACTCCATCTAATGAGATACGAAAGTATCCATTCTGGTCTGCAGGAATCAAACCACCCTTCACTAATTTCTCAAATGCACCATGAACTTTATCATCATAATATGAACCATCAGAATTTTTTCCAGGATAAGTGTATCCTCCTTCTGGTTCTGGATATTTTACAGACAATGCACGATCCCTTACCTCTTGGGGATTGTCATAAAAATCATCAACAATAATAATGTTTTGTCTCATATAATTTTTTCTTTTATTATATCATACAATATTAACCACGTCCATTAGCAGATGCACTTATTGCTGCTCCCATTTGAGCTTTAGCTGTTGTCAAATAACCTCTTTGCAATCCCGTTGCTGTATCATTCGCAAAATCAATTCTTTCTACTTCTGAGGTTGATGGAGTACCAGGACTTATTGAATCTATGAAACCACCACCCATATATCCATAATTTTTATTACTAGTTCCATCCCAATGACTTCCTCCTCTCCTCATTGGACCTTTTGGTGATGCTGTTGGTGTATCATTTGAGAAATCAACTCTTTGTACTGTCGATTTTGTACCAGGATTACCACCTACAAAATATCCATAATCATTATTACTTACTGATGCTAATCTAGACATAGAAGTTGCTAATGGACCTACTGCTACACATGTTGTATCATTCGCATAATCAAGTCTATCAATATTTGATTTAGTGCCAGGAGCACTACCACCAGCCCAATATCCATAATTTTTATTACCTAATGAATTTAAATATCCTCTTGCAACAGTTAATGGTCCTTTTGCTAATGTTGTTGCAGAATCATTACTATAATCAATTCTATCTACCATTGAATACCAAATATTAGGTCCAAAATTAAAGTCATGTCCTCCACCCATATATCCATAACTGAGATTTCCTGCTCCTCCTAAATCACCTCTACCAATAGTTAAATAACTTCTTTGTACTCCTGTTGCAGTATCATTAGAATAATCTATTCTACTTATTGTCGTTTTAACAGGAATATTAGGACCTCCACCAATGTAACCATAGTCCGAATTACTTGTTCCAGCTAATTGAGAACCAGAAGTTTCTATAGGACCTTTTTGAACTGCTGTTGCTGTATCATTACCAAAATTTATTCGTTCTACAAATGAATTAAATCCCATACCATTATAATCATATCCACTACAGAAATATCCACGTTCAGATACTGGAACTCTTTGTTGTGGAATACCTGAAGCAACTGGAATAGTTTGTGCTGTCTCAGTAGCAGAAATACCACCATGTGAATATGCTAAATCTGGTTTTGGAAATAATATGTTTCCGAATAGTTTTAGAACATTACTTCTGGCACTTGCCCCAGTACCCTGATATCCTATTGGAGCAGATAAGTTACCTTTTGATACTGTAAGAGCAGTATCGTTTGTATAATCAAGTCTATCAGTTGATGACTTACCACCACCCTCACCAGCATAATATCCAAAAGAATAACTTCCTGTTGAACCGAAGTTCTCTCTTCGAATTGACATTCCACTTCTTAATAATGCTGTTGCAGTGTCATTAGAATAATCAATTCTTTCTATTGCTGTAGTATCATTACTTGTTCCACCAACAACATATCCATAATCTTCATTACCTGATGCTCCAAGTTTTCTTCTACCACTAGCCAAATAACCTTTTTCTACACATGCTGTTGTATCACTTGAATAATCTAATCTAGATACATCTGTTCTACCAGGAAAATTTCCACCAGCAAAGTATCCATAAGATTTATTACCTACTGCAGTAAGAAGATAGCGAGTACCAATCAATGGACCTTTTGCTACTGCTGTGACTTCATCATTACCAAAATCAATTCTATGCACCCTTGAAGTTGTACTAGGAGCATTTCCACCACCTTGATATGCAAAATTATCATTAGATACTGCACTCATTGCCCTATAAGTAGCAGCACTTATTGGACCTCTTTCTGATGCTACTGATGTATCATTAGCATAATCAATTCTATCTACCCATGTTGTCTTATTAGAAGGATCTTTACCACCAATCCAATATCCATGAGAAGGACTACTTGTTGCTCCTATGTACCATCTAGCAGCAACTAATGGACCTCTTATTGATGTAGTTGCAGTATCATTTGAATAATCAATTCTATCTACTTGTGATAATTTATTATAACCTGGATTAGATGCACCACCGCCAAAGTATCCAGAACTATAAGTACCAACAGTTCCTTGTGGATACCCTTGTGGAAGTGCCATATCCTGTGCACTTACTCCTGCTAATTGTTGCCTTGCCTGAATTAAATTACCTCTTACCGATGCTGTTGCAGTATCATTAGAATAATCAATTCTATCTATTGTCGTTATCTCAGGAGAAACCTCACCACCAGCAACATATCCATAGAAAGTATTACCTGTTGATCCAGCTGCATGTTTGACAGAAGTTAATGGACCTTTTTCTACTGGTGATGCTGTATCATTACTAATATCTAATCTATATACATTCGATATTGGACCAGGAGTACCACCAGAAAACCATCCATAATCTTTATTACCTGCTCCTGACCATTTTTCTTTTTCTACAGGCATTGATCCTTTTGTTACTGATGTTGCAGTATCATTTGAATAATCTATTCTATCTGTTGTTGATACTGAACCAGGATTACCACCAACAAAATATCCATAAGATTGATTACCTGTTCCTCCTCTATTAACTTTTTGAACAGTTGTATTACCTCTAGGTGATGCTGTTGTTGTATCATTAGCATAATCAATTCTATCTACTTGTGATAATGGTCCAGGAGAACCACCAGTAATCCATCCATAATCATTATTACCTGCTGCAGACATTCCATATCTAACAAGATGTAATGGACCTCTTATTGATGTAAATATACTATCATTAGAAAAATCAACTCTTTCTACTGTCGATACTATACCAGATGGAGCACCAGCAGGAGTAAGTCCACCAGAATAATACCCATATGATTGATTACCTGTTGCACCATAATAATATTTTTTAGCAGCACTTAATGGTCCTCTTACTGATGCTGTTGCAGTATCATTTGTATAATCAACTCTAGATATTGTTGAATATGAACCACTACCATCTTTACCACCACCATAATATCCATAAGGATAGGATACTGTATTTTCTCCGAAAGCAAATGGAGTGCTTATTGTTAATCTATGCTGTGATAATCCATTTTCTCTAGGACTTGTTCCTGTTCGATAATCAGCATCATTTATAACATTTCCTCTTGTTACTGCTGTTGCTGTATCATTTGAATAATCAATTCTAGCTAATGCTCTTTTATTAGGTTGTCCACTAGGACCAGGTGCAAAATAACCAAAAGAAGCATTACCACTTGATCCATCACGGTGCATTCCAGCATCAAGAGGTCCTTTTGCTACTGCATCTGTAGTATCATTAGAGTAATCAATTCTATCTACTGTTGATCTTGAACCAGGAGAAGGACTTTCTCCAGCAGCAAAATATCCATAATCAGCATTACCTGCTCCCATTGCTCCCTTCCTAGCAGAACTCAATGGACCTCTTACCTGTGTTGTTGTATCATTACTATATTCAATTCTTTGTATTGTTGATTGTGGACCAGTACCACCAGCAAAATATGCAGCATTCATATTACCTGCACATCCATTATAATTTATTGTAGCAGTTAAATATCCTTTTGGTGTTGATGTTGCTGTATCATTTGAATAATCAACTCTACTAATATTAGTATAATAAGGATTACCAGCAGGACCTGGACCTCTACCCATAACCCAATATGAATAATCTCTATTACCAGCAGCTGATACACCATTACTACTAGTATCTAATGGTCCTTTTGCTAATGCTGTTGCAGTATCATTACTATAATCAATTCTATCAACAGTACTTACACGATCACCAGGTGAATAACCCCCACCAATATATCCATAATTAATATTACTTGCACCATTTTGACTATCTCGACTTTGGACAGTCTTATTACCTTTTGTTACTGCAGCTGTAGTATCATTATCAAAATTAAGTCTATATATCAACGTCCCACCAGCAGGAGCAGGATCTCCACCACAGAAATATCCAAAATTATTTCCCACAGCAATATTCTTAGTTCCACTTGCTTCATCACCACTAGAAACAGTAGTCGAATAAATGTTTTCAGTTGGAAGGTTATTTTCTCTGGAACTTACTGCTGCAAGAACTTTTGATCTTGCTTGAGTTAATGGACCTTTTACTGCTGCTGTTGATGTATCGCTAGAGAAATCTATTCTATCTACTGTCGTGAGCATTCCTGGAGAAGAATTACTGCTATTACCAGCAAGACTCCATCCATAAGAAGTATTACCTGTGCTCTTTGTAGTTCTACCAACACTCAATGCACCTTTTGGTGCTGGTGATGTTGTATCATTACTATAATCAATTCTTTGTATTGTACTATACCAAGCATTACTACCAGGAACACTATTAAATCCACCAGTCCAATATCCAAAATCACCATTACCTGTTGATCCCATAGATTTCAAAATTGCAGGTAATGGACCTTTTGCTACTGCTGTTGTAGAATCATTACTATAATCAATTCTATCTATTGTTGACATATATCCAGGACCAGGAGAACCACCACCAAAGTATCCATAATTTTGAGTGCCCATTCCTCCAAGATATCTTCTAGCAGCACTTAATGGACCTCTTACTAATGTAGATGTAGCATCATTAGCATATTCAATTCTTTGTACGATTGACACTGGCAATCCACCAGCAATATATCCATAATCAGTAGTACCTGCTGCTGCTAAATCAACTTTAACCTCAGATGCAGTGCCTTTTGTTACTACTGTCGTATCATTAGAATAATCAAGACGATCAATATCTGTAACTGGACCAGGATTACCAGAAACCATATACGCATGATTAAGACTACTCACTGCTGTATGTTTATATCTAATAGAAGTTAATGGTCCTTTTGCTGTTGCAGTTGGTGTATCATTACTATAATCTATTCTATCTACAATAGAATAATTTACATAAGGATTGGAAACACCACCACCTGTAGCATATCCATAATCAGTTCCGACAGGTACTCTATTAACTCCTGTGTTTGATGCTGCACCTAGCATTCCTCCTGTTATTGCAGAAATAGATGCAGCACTTGCTGCTGCATTTCCATACTTAACACGAGTTAATGGACCTCTTGCTACTGCATTTGCAGTATCATTACTATAATCTATTCTATTTACTGTTGATATTGCTCCTGGACCAGGAGTACCACCACCAAACCATCCAGAATTACTATTACCTAATCCTGCACCTCTAGCTTGAACACCACTTAAAAAAGCAGGACTGGATGCTGTCGCAGTATCATTACTATAATCTATTCTATTTACTGTTGATAGATCAGGAGGATTTGAAGTACCACCAACAAAATATCCATATAAATTGCCATTAGTTGCTGCCATTGTTGCAAATCTAGCAACAGTTAATGGTCCTTTCGTAACACATGCAGTAGAATCACTTGAATAATCAAGACGATCTATTGTTGATTGATTCGCACCAGTAGTACCAAGATGAAAATATCCATGAGATTGATTACCTGTTCCTACTGTATAAAATGTACTAGCACTCAATGGACCTTTTGCTACTGCTATTGCAGTATCATTAGCATAATCAAGTCTATCTACTGTTGTTACAAAACTAGGAGAACTACCACCAGCCCAATATCCATAATCAATCGTACCTGTTCCTCCAAGTTTAGATCTTTTTACACTTAACGATCCTCTTGGTGTTGATATTGCTGTATCATTACTATAATCAATTCTCTGTATTATTGATACTGGACCAGGAACAGTCGGATTTTCACCACCACCAAAATAGGCATGAGTTATACTACTATTTCCAGCTGGTATATAACTTCCAGCAGATAATGAACCTCTTTGCGTTGCCTTTATTGTATCATTACTATAATCAATACGTTCTACTGTTGATAATTTTGGTCCTGATCCACTATCACCACCAACAATATATCCAACATCAGATTCTCTTACTATTGATGGAGATCCAATTAACCATACATCAGATGCAGTAGACCAATCTCCCGATACTTGTTCGTTATATGACTCATTAAGACTGAAGATTCCTCTAGACATTTTGTATTAATATTTTTTGGTACATCATTGAGTTATTTAGTTCTGTACCAAAGCCAGTTCCATAAGAGTGCCACAAATCAGCACGAAATAGAACCAATCTATTATATCTTACGAATAAATTAGTATATTCTTCCCATTGTTTCTTATTATTAACATCAAATGTCCTCATTATATCTTCCATGTTCTGCCACCCATAAATATCCATCTCACTTTCATTAGGAAAAGATTCTAACCTTGTTGCCTTATGTGAATAGAAACTTATACCCTGCTTCATGAGACAATCTGCTGGCATCGTAAGATAGATTACAGCAATCCAATCACAACCAGTATTTGCCGTAATTGTATTAGGTGTATTCTCGTTATCAACTATATTAAATCCTTCCACTATATTAATAGGACGATCTAAAATATGTGATAATTTCTCTGGTAATTCTTGAGGTGGAATTTCCTTTACAGGTTCAGAAAAACTTTTATGATACATATGAGCAACATCATAAAAATTATCTACGACAATAATTTTCTGGTTCATAATTAATTACCTTTCATAAAAAAACCTATAGGCGAAAAAAATACTGGGATTTTTTTTCACCTATTTTTGGAACTAAAAGTTGATTTTGAAATCAGGAAAATTTATTGACCTGCTTCTAGTCTTTTCTTCTCTGCTTCTAGTCTCTTCTGTTCTTCTTCCTTAGTACCTCCAAGCATTAGACTCTCACCAGTCACTTCCTCAATACCATTAAGAACTTTCTTCTGAAGATCGTTAAGGAAATCCATCTTACCTTGAGGACTTTCAAGAACCTTATTCAGTCCTACATATCCATTTGGTAATTCATTTCTCTTATCAACAATTGCTGGTGCAGATGCACGACGCATACTATGAAGATTACCGATAGAAATACCAGTCTGAGCAGCAACCATTTCATCCATTGCCTGATCAGCAAATCTACGCTCCCAATATGCACCATCATTATCAAGGAACTGCTGACGACTTACGACCTTACCACCATTCT
>VTLG01007894.1_pt1 | contig 23486 bp, 34 predicted proteins | sample 4694571 | NCBI WGS metagenome assembly VTLG01 (sample SAMN12604809, study PRJNA352737) | marine metagenome | biome: ENVO:00000447; feature: ENVO:00000209|ENVO:00000569|ENVO:01000036; material: ENVO:00002151; isolation source: viral sequences binned using virsorter ...
TAAATGAGCGGTGCTGTTGTGAACAAATTGGAAGCCAGGAAGGTTGGTTGTTGGAAGAGTGTCTTTCCACTCGATGTAATCTTCAGCCGTGTAATAGTCATTACCCATATAGATACGGGCATAGTCAAACGCAGTTTGTACTCGTAGCTCCCCAGCAATATCTACGTTGGCCCCAACATTCAGCCATTGGCAGTCAATACGGGTACCTAACCCAAGCCCGTAATCGCTTGACGTTCCAGGCACGCTCTCGTTTTTGTTGGAATAACCAATAATGTCGCCACGAATTGCCATTGAGCCGTTAATGACTAGACGATATTCGGACTCGGGTCGGGCTTCCGCCGCTCCAGCGTATCCTTCGCCAGCACGATTCGAATACACCGAGTAACGGTGTTTCTCAGTGTCGTAGTTCCCTGCGAAAGCACCAGAAGCAACATCAGTTGGATATGACAAAGCGTGAGTGTTGGTTCCTGGCCCGCTAGCTGTAAACCCAGCACGATACTGATGATCGAGTAACCAGTTGCCAGCAGTTTCACCGTTGATGTTTTCTCCAGCGGACAAACCAACAACGTCATGCTGAGAAGAGTTCAAGTACATCGCCCCAGCGTTACCAGTAACCGTTCCAAAGCTCGACGTGCCTGTCGAGGTCAACGTGCCAGTCGAAGTTGAACCCGAAACAGTCAGGTTGCCTGTGATAGCGCCACCCGCTTTTTGGATTACTCCTGGGTATGTCGATTCTTGCCCTACAACTCCTTCAAGCCATTGTTTTAGGTAGTTCCAGTTTGCGTTGTGGTTTGACGCCAGAATTGCGTCGCCTGCTGTCGCCTCGTGTGGCGTACTGAAGTTGACCATTACCGCAATCTCCTATGCAAATAAGTAAATGCCATTGCGTTTACTTCCCAAGCGTCATCCGTGTTTGTAGGACCAGTGATCTTCATCTGTATGGCTTTAGCTGTCCCAAGTGTGGGTAAACGCTCAATTTGCGTGATGTTCGTGTTCGGATCGCCACCCCAAAACGCTGTAGCCGCAGCGGGAGGATCGTAACTCCAAGGATTGTTGGCGTTATCCCACGTAGCGTGCGTCAACGGTCCCGTTTGCACACCAAACGTCATCGATTTCTTTGCAGTAGCTCCGTCGTAATCGACGTACAAGTCTGCGTTTAACGCAACCGACGAATCAGAGCTAGTAACAACGCGAGGTTTACCCCAGCGCTTACGGACAATAGGGTTGCGGCCCACCAGCCACGACGTCGTGTACGAACTGTCGATATGAGTAGTTGCGGACCCGCCATAGAAGTCGTTCTCCCGACTTTGCTCTAAGACAACTACCTGCCCAGTGTTTTCCTGACAAGCAGCCATCAAATTTTGCTGCGCATTTGGAGGCGCATACGTCAACATCGTGTCCGCATCAATATCCGTCATCGTCCACGCCCCACCCATTCCGAGGGTCGGATCAAAGATCAAGACACGACGAGCAGTGTTAGATGACGAGTTATCGGACCAATCAACAGACACATACAGCCTGTTCTTAAACCACGCGAGCTGTGGCGGACGATTAAATTGCAATCTGCCGTCATCAATAGCTGGCTGCAACTTCTCGAACACCCACACAAATTGTTGGCCGTCAAACAGCCACACACCTTGCCTGTCGTACCAGAAGTAAACGCCATAAGGCGTTGACACTGGAGAAGACATGCTGACAGAACCAACGTCTTGCGTTAAAGGAACAAGCTGAAACGAATCAGTACCCGAACCGTAAATAGCGTGAATGCTGTTTGTCTTAAAGATCAGCAACCTGTCAGCAAACGGAACGAGCGCTGAAACTTCGTCCCCTCGTTCACCCACGTTGACATCTACATAGTCGTATTCGACCCACGACTCAGGATCATTAAGTTTCGACCAGCGCACACGATTCTTGTATTCAGTGCCACCCTCAGTTGACGATCCAGTCCACGCAAAGTTATTCCAATGACAGGTGTACTTCGCTACTGGATAGTTGCCTGATGAACCATTCAAGTTCGCTGCAAGGTTCGAAGCAGTCGAACCGTCATAAACAAACGACGACGCTGTACCTGACACCCCATAGAACTTGTTGTTTGTTGTTTGCCCATATAAACGGTCGCCGTTACCAACAGAAACGCCGTTTATAGTTGTGAAATCAGCAGTCGCTGACTGCGCCACAGTTGTGCCGTAAGAACAAATAATTTTAGCAACACCACCGTCAGGTGTGAACTGGGATAGCCCAGTCACATCAGACTGCAACGCAGTGGTATTGCGAGCCGTCACACCATTACGCATCTTGATGCCGCCCCGAGGGTCAACATCAACATTCAACATTGCAGGGCTTTCAGTCGGAGCCAAATTGAACTGATCCGAACGCAGATTCAACCCGCCACTGAAGTCTTGAAGCATTTCGAGTTTGAAATCAGACTTCGCCATCAGCTACTCCCATGCGTAGCGAAGACGATTAGGAGCAAACGACCGCACCTTGTTTTTGTTTAACGTGACTGGCTGCGCCGCTGGTGTCGCCAAATATCGAGCCCGCAAATTATCAAGCTCATTATTGAAAATGGCGAGATACTGAGCCGCCATGCCAGGATCTTCTTGCTGTTCATACGCTCTCGCAATTCCGTAAGTAGCGAACAGAATGTGGAACGGCTCAGGAAAATCTGAAGGCGCTGTAGCGTCGAGGGAACCCGCCCCGAAAGCGGTCGGGTTCTTAAAGCCACGAACGTTGATCGTCAAAGCTGACGACGGAGTGGGATACAACCGAACGTTGTCTCCCCAGAAACTCCAGTAACACGGATCACCTGTACTTGCCGAACTCAACGAATACTGCTCGTCTCCTTCGTCAATACCAATAAAGGCGAGTACATCATCGTTAGTGCGTAGAGCAGCGATGGTTCGCAAACCGCCAGTGATTGCTCCACCTACCGTGGCTTTCGAATAATCAGATGTTCCCGAAACGGTAGTGAACGTTGCGCTTACTTCGTACCAAGGCCAACGAGCTTCCCCGTAAACAACTTGATCGTACGCTTCACCAATAAATCTGTTCAGGGTGTCGTCACTTATATCCGAGGAGTCAATTTCTACAACCGACTGGATATAGGTCCTCATCGTTGCAATATCCACTAGCTACTCCTTGTGGAAAGTACAGAAGGTTTCTCCTTCAGCGGGACGGGCCTTACATGAATCGCCCGCTTTGGTTGTCGCTAAACAACCTGCGATTTCGACAATCGAAGTCATCGGTTCAACTGCTGCAACGTTGCGAGTTCCCGAAGGGCGATCAAGCCTCGAAGCGACTTCTCTGCTTCCTTCTCCTGGGTCCCCGTAAAGTCGAGAGTTCTTTGAGTAACTCAACTGGTGGGTCCGATTTGTTCTACCGACGTTTCGCATAAATCCTCAAAAGTTGACTTCGTGGGGGGCCGAAGCCCCCCACCGTGTCAGCTAGCTATCCCTTAGAGGGAAGTGATCACGCCTTGACGAGCCCTGTTCGAGCAAGTCATTGCGCCGTAGCAAAGTATTTGGCTATATACCGCATCAATGTTGTTGGGTCGCACAAACGGAGTTGCTTTGAACCAAGTGTCCGCATGGCGGACGAGTTGCAGGTACTTGGTGTTCAGGAAGTAGAGAGGCTGATCGCCAGCGTCATACCCTGTTGCACCCGTTGATATCGCCGCATCAAAGGTAATTGGTGCGCCTTTGAACATGAGGTTCTGGAAACCTGCATCTGCCATGTCCGTATCCGTGTAACGGATATTTGATGTCAGAAGGCTTTCGTACTTCTCATAGGCTTGCTGTGATCCAATGATGATTGTCGGCTGATCGTTACCATTCGAGCAGTCGTTGTACATCGTTGCCATAGCCGCAACCGTTAAGTTAGCGACACCAGTTCCCGTGGCTTCCTGTGACGCCCAGAAAGTGTTACCTGTTACTGACGGGTCAATTCCAGCCATTGCGTTAGCAGTCAGAACCGAGCCATCAACAATCTTTTTGAGGCCAAGCATGTCTTTACCGCTGTTACCTTGGCCATCGGCATACAACATGGTGTTGAGGTTCTCGATAATTGTTTCCTGTGTCTGGAAAATTTTGCCTTCCAGCAGGTCAATTATTTGAGCCTCACCGTTGTTCTTTGCTTCTTCAATGCCAGTAATGGTCACTGTTGCTGCGTACTGTTTCCAGTTATATTCAGCAGCAGAGATGCCTTCTTGCCCTGTGATGGGAATTGATTCAGCCCCTGCGTATGAACCTGCGGTGTCATTTTTTCCGTAGATAACTGGAACAACGATCTTTGCGCCACCAGACACTGTTCTCATGGTTTGACCGTTAGTCAAAGCATAGAAAAGTGGTCGAGCAGAAAAGACGTTATCAGTCAGCTTCGGTACATAGTTGTTGAGAGTCGTAGACAGAATCTCATCAAAATTGGTGTTACCAGCCATTTAGCTGTTTCTCCTGTTGTTAGTGCTTATTCAGCGTGCTGTTTAAGAGCCTGAGCAAACGCTTCCCGAATAGACGAAGGAGCTTCCTGCGAATCAGGAACAGCAGAAGGTTGCTTAGATCCACCCGCCTCAATAGTTGAGGCTTCCCGCTTCTTCTCATAAACATCCAACTCAGATTTGAGTTTCGACCGCTCCTGCTCAACAGCGCTGTAGCGCATATGAGTCAAAGCAGCTTCAAGGTTGTCTATACCGTTCTTCACGGCATGTTGAAGCAGTTCGGTTGAATCAAAGTCTCCGTACTTGTCCTGTAAATCAGAAACCGTTTTCTCAATTTGTTGCTGGCGTTGAAACCGATCCTGCTGCTCTAAACGAGCTTCAAGTTCAGCGATCTTGCGTGCATTCGGGTCCAAGTCCTCATCCATTTCGTAACTGTCGTCAATAGATGAAACGCTTTGGTTGCCCGTATTCACATCAAATGTGCGAGCTAAAGCACCGATAGTCGCTTCGGGATCATTCTCCAAAGCGGTAACGATGGATTCAGCTTGCGCTAAACGCCTGCGTTCGTCAGCAAGTTCCTGCGTCTTCCGCGTGTAATCGCCTTGACGTTGGTAACCCGCCTGAAGTTCTTCGAGACTGACCTGCTGCTCCTCGCCATCAATCTTGATGGAGTAAAGCTCTCCAGGTTCCTCTGAAACTTCCTCTGTTACAGCCGCTTCAGGAGTGTCCATTTCACTGGGTTCCACCGCGACTTCTTCTTCGGCCATATTGGCCCTCCATTTGAGTCCAAAAGGTTGCTCAATTAGAGGAGAGTGAGGTGTCCCACTTTATGAAGACGGCAGAGTCATACCCATCTGGTTTTGTAGCTGTTCCACCATTTCAGGGGGAACGCCACCCATCGGAGCGTTTGGTTGGCCCGCCGCAGGCATCAAACCTTCAGCCGCTTCGGGCGGCACACCTGCCATACCCGCATTCTCAGGACTGTCGGGAGCTTGCGGCGGAGCCATAAGAAATTTCTCAGGATCAGGAATACCGAACCCGCTTTGAAGAACATGTCGAGCAAGCTGCTGAGGGTCAATAACTTGACCCACCAGCGGAGCAACAGCATTTAACAAACTGATTGCCTGCTGCTTACGAACAGTGTCATTCATCGGCTGCGTGGACCCAGCCTCAACAGTGAAATCGTATTCACCTGTAATGTCCTCACGAGAATACGGAATCCACAGGTCAGCGCCGTCAGCTTTAGTCATCCGAGCGACCTGCTCACCAGTCATAAACTGTTGCAACAACTGAACAACTCGACGAGCTACATGGCTAATACCAATCTCGACAATCGCTAACTTGTCCGCAGCTCGCGCATTTTGTGCATCCGCAATAATTGACGCTTCAGTTGCTGTGCGTCGAGTCTCAGGAAGACCGCCTTGTGCGTACTCGCTAACACCTGAAACCTGATTAATGTCAGCCGAAATAATGTTCGAGTACGAATAGATCTCAGGGCTAACAGGAACCTGCGGCATAGGTTGAACAACGTCCTGCAACGGCCTGTTCTCATCGACCACAGGAACCATGCGTCCATCATCTTCAGATTCAAGAGCTTCACGTCCCGCACCATCAAACGACCGTTCGAAATACAAGTATTTACGTGCGTAACGTTTCCTGTCGTTCATCAACTGAGTACGAGTCTTATCAAGCTCTAATTGCATCGACTCGATGGACTCCAGATCACCCATCGGCATGAACTGATCAGGTACGTCATAGTTACGCAACATGACAAACGGCACACCAGATGCGTACGGCATTGGCATTGGGTCTACGAGATAGCCTTCACTGTTCTGCGCAAACACACACAACGTGTTGTTCTTAATGTCGTAGTACTCCCAAACAGTGCAAAGCTCTTCGGTCATCGTGTAGTCGTTAGCTTCTTCTCTCTGAGGAGGAGCATCCGAGTAAACGCTGTTAGTTCCAGAATCAGGAGCAACCGTTTTACGAGTTGACGGCTTATAACGCTTGTCGTCTTGAACATCAGACAACGGACGAATAATGCGTTGAGCCATCCAGCTAGCGTCATCCATGCACGTAGCTTCAGGGTCAACAAAAATGTCGAACGGAGAAATCCGTTCCACGAACGGCTGGTCCTCGACGACAGCCATGTCAGTCGTAGGAATCATCGACGCAATATCTTCATCAGAAGGCAGATCACCAGCAAGTTCTGGTGCTTCAGCAGCAAACATGTCTGCTTCCATCATCTGACGTTCAGCCATTTCGAAACGTTCAGTTTCACTCAACGCAACTTCGACTTCTTTGAACGCCCAACCAACTTTGAGCCAGCCATGACCAATGATCAAAAAGTCTTTAACCGCACGCCGAAACGGTGTACGGAAATCATGGTGACGCCACAAATGATTAGTGACAGCCTCAACGAAAGCGGCACGATCTTCGTTGTCTGGGCTGTTAGCACGAACCAAAACCTTCGGATGATTCACCGAAACTGACGGCGCAACCACATTGATAAGCGAGAACGCCATGTTCACAACAATCAAATCCTGATTGTTCATCGAACCTTTAGGCCAATGCTTCCCTCTATAAAGATCAATCATCCGACGCCAAGTGTCGTCGTAGCCTTGATCGGAACGCCAGCGACGAGTGCGAGCAAGCCGCTGCTTATACGTTTTCAGCTTGTCGGCCTTACTCACTCTCGCCATCAGAACATCGCTTTCTCAGGAAGTTTCTCGATGTTTCGACCCTGCGACTTAGCTTCAGCAAAAACCTTTGCCTCGCGTTCACGCTTCGTAAGCCCCCGCTCATCAGGAGGCAAAGTTGAATCGAATCCATTGCCTTGGTTGACGCTGATCGACTTCAGTCGAATACGTCGCTCGTAAAGTTCTTGGAGTTCGAGAAGAGGAACTTGACCACGCCGCTTTAGGACGTACTCGGTGAACTCCTCAAAAGTCGCCCCATCGGGTAGGACGGCCATGATTATGCGTCAGAGCCACCGAGATTCGGTTGTTTCGCAACGTGCTCAACTTCGCCAGTCGTTCCATGCTGGTTCATTGGAGTCATACGTGGCGAGGTTTCCCCATAACCACCTGTCTGATTCGCATACTTGCCTGCATCCATGCGCTGCGTAGGACTTTGTGCTCCGCCTGGGCTCCAAACTGGATTAGCGCTAACGCTGCCACCACGTTCCATAACATTGTTCTTACCTTGGTTCGCACCGTCCACCGAGCGACTTGCTGATGTGTGTGCCACATTTCGTGCCATTTAGATCTCCTGAAAACAGAGGTTCAATGAGTGGTTTCAGGGTGTCCCACGAACCGTGTGCTGCCCAATAGTGAACCCATCCCCAACCCCAGGCTTCTGCACCATCTCCGCAAACCAATCCAACGTCCAATACTTAGGTTTGTTATCTGGCGCATACTCAGGCGCATACGCAAACTTGCGCATCTGATTCGCCAACGCCAAAGCAATAACACGATCATCGAACGGTGAACCGTTCATAGAGCCACGTTCGTTACGCACAAACGTACGCAACTCCGCAATCGTGTTCTTATCTCTGATAACTAACTCGTCATTCCGCAACGCACTAGAGAGATCATCGATGAGCAATGGCTTGGAAGTTCGGGTGGTCTTCCACCCGTACTCCTGAGACATCCTGTTCGACACAGAGTTCAACGACCTACGCCGATACAAACGTGGATACCCCAAATGACGTAACTCAGTGATCGTTGTCAATCCGTGGTTGTTGGATTCGACACAGCACAATGCTGAGTTGAACCACAAACCCACCGAATACACCTCTTCAGCAAGCAAATCAGGAGCAATGTGACCATGCCAAATAGCCACTTGTTCCCCAGTATTAACATCAAGCACCTGAATAACCGAATAGTCACCATGCGCAAGCCCCTCCGCAGTATCAACGCCCATCACATACGCATGATCCAGTTCAGGTGCAGTCCATTGCGTATACATCAGGAAGCCTTCTTAAATTCAATGGCGTTGCCTCGACGGTCGAGGTAACCCTCGACTCCTCGACGGCATTCGTGCTCCAGTTCTTCGAGTACATCAAGATCAAACACAGCTTGCCCAGACTTAATGAACGCTTCTTCTGGAGTTGTCGGATATTCCTGCGCCAACTGCCACGGCTGCATCGACCGTTTCTTCTCTTCGTACCATGCGTCGCCACGATCCTGATCCCCCGCAGACCAAGGAAAAAACATGGGCGAAAACTTGTTCGCACCTGTACTCGCACCAACCCACAGTTCGTGAAAGAAATTTCCCGAACCGCGAGCTGTACTCAAACCGATAATGCGACCCCCAACGTCAGCGACAGGCTCTATCGACGCCCAAGCCTCTTCAGCGTTGGGCAGAAATGCCCACTCATCCACAACCACAAGCGTGGCTGACTCACCTCGGGCTGGATCGGCGGCGCTAGGCATTGAAGTAATCGTTGAACCATTATCGAATTGCATCCTTTGTTGATGATCCGCAAGTGATTTCGGGCCTCTTTCCGTCATCCACCGCGGAAGATGCTGGAACCCATATTTCGTCTTCTTCAAAAGCAAGACGGCTTCCCTCTCAGTACGAGAAAGATCAATAATGTTTTGGTCAGGCGTAAAAAACGCCAACCAAAACTGGTGCGCAGCCACCAACGTCGTCCACCCAATCTGACGAGCCTTCAACGTCAACGAATAACGATTCAAACGCCACTCGTTCAACGCATGGGACTGCGCTTCCCTTAAATCGAAAAGAATTTTTCCGTGAGCAGGATGCTGAATGTGCCAATAATTCCGCAAAAAATATGCTTCATCAGCAACACAGCGACGCCATTCAACTTCCTGCTTAATTTCGGCAAGGCGACTCATGTATAAACATCCTTATTGGCATTACCCGCAAGCACTAACAACTCACGAACTCAACTACTTGCGGGAGGTGGCCCACCAACACCTCCAAGCAACAATGCCAGGAATACATCTGGGCGAAGACGCCCAAAAACGTTCATCAGAAATAGCGTGGTGTACCGACGAACGCACCCTCCAAATAGCTACGTCACTGATTTACGAAGCCAACAGAAACGCAGGATGGTGGCTCGACATCTCCTACCCCGAACAAGTACAAGTCACCCAATACTTCCAAGGCGGACACTACGACACACACCGTGACAGCCAAGTTGATCACCACGCCAAACGACGATTCGTGAACAACCCAGAGTTCCCGCTCCCCCTCGACGAAACAGACCAACCACAAATGGTTGGACTCGTCAGAAAACTTTCCCTAACACTGAATCTTTCCCACAACCACGAATACCAAGGCGGAGAACTCCAACTCGAAATCGACGACCAATCCCACGTCATAACAGGACTCGCAGGATCAGCAACCGTGTTCCCATCATGGACCCAGCATTGCGTCTGCCCCGTCACAAGCGGGGAAAGACGCAGCATGGTGCTATGGGTTTCAGGCCCACCAATCCGCTAAAACGCAATAAAAAACATGCTCTGACCTGGGGTTTTATGATCGAGTTGCATACAAATAGGGTCTAGTCAGCACCCTAAATCTTTCCGCAACCCCTCCCAAACAGACCATTGCGCTTCAGTCCACGTATGTTCAATAGTGTTATATAACTGCGAACATTGCGGCCCATACCCTGGAACAAGATCTGTGCGCACCGAAGGTGCAGGCTCATCACCGCTAGGCCACAGCATTACAAGAGCACTAATAAGACCAGCAACAGCCACGCCAGCAGCCGCAACGCTCTTCGTGATCTTTTTAACGGCTTCGGCCCAAACATCAGTTCGTTCAGCGACATCCTCGATCGACATCCAATCCCCCTACTGACACGAATCGCACACCTCGTATCCATCGACAGTGCATTCGAAAACTTCATCATCATCAAACGGGTCAGTAAGCAGCTCAGGCCGCTCACCCATTTCTTCTAACTGCATCCACATTCCATCGTCACGCAAATCCTGAATCTCAGTCATCGCTTCCTCGGTTTAGAAGAACGCACCTTTTTCGCTGAAGACTTCGCAGCCTTACTTCTTCCTTTAGCCGAATACCCGTATTTCTTAGGCAACTTCTCCACCTTTCAAACCAGCCAACATTTCTTCCAACTCAGACGCCAACTCCTGATCAGACAACGCAGACGCATCCGCCTTATCAACAATCACACGCTTCGTAGGCACCAAAGCCTGGACGTACTGGAGATATAAAGAAGCAGCTTTCATGTCCCCCTGCACCGCCTGAGCGTGAACAGCGTCCACCACACCCTGAATCCGCTCGACGTGAATATTTAACTCAGCCGCACGAGACTCCCATTCCTTACGAAAACGAGGATCACGCTTCCAACGACGCACAGAATCCTCATGCACACCATTCTCAGCAGCCCAATCCTTCTGCAAACGAGGCTGACGCTCAGGACCCAACAACAACCAATCCAAAAACTTGGACCACTGCTGCGGCATCACCTTCTCCCCACTATCAGGATCAGTCATCCAACCCCGACCACCACCGTTTTGCGGCATCGCAACTCCAATCTCCAAACAAGAGCCGCAGGCGTCCCATCACAGCGTCATCGCTGCGTGGGACACCTCTCACGTTGTAAACAACGCCAGCACCGCGATCGCGATCGCGAAACGATTACAAGTACAGTTTCGCAGCGTACAAAAAGCTTAGGTTGCGAACCCTTTAGGTTCGCCACCTTAAAAAAAGAGATCACGCGATCGCGATCGCGATCGCGGTAAAAGCGTGACATTTCGTGACAGCGCCCCAAAAACAAAACCACACGATTCGTCCCTTGCTATCTATACATACACACTTGATTGCCCCCCGCCCCCCTCGTGGGGGGTGGGTGTCGGGTGGTCATCGCTGACGGCTGTGCTCCTGCGCAGTTGATCTACAGATCAACCGCCTAGCGTTAAACCCTTATTTCCTGCGCTATTAGTGAAGGGCTAGCGGTTCTCAGGCCGTGCGGTGCGCTGTTGTGCGGCGTTCCCTGCGCTGTTGTGCGGGTGATATCACTTATTCCCAGCGGGCCGCCGTGAGCGCTAGCGAACTGGTGTCTTTTGTTATGTCTTGGGGGGTTGTCGCATGTGTTGAGATATTGCGTTACACTGTGTTCTTGGCGGCATGGTGTCGCCGTGTGATCTGTAGGAGGGTCAATTATGGAAAACGCTATTTGCGTTGTTTGTCGTCACGTCCCCGAAGAGAGTTTTGAGGAGATCTGGCAAGCTCACTGTCCTAGTTGCGTTTATAACCTTGGCGACTGCTGGGCTGTACTTGAAGAATTCATGTCAGCCGTCGAGGTCTGTTTCGATTGTTACGACGTGATCGCAGACCGTGACGAGTGCGGAATCGTTCACGGTGCGGAGTCGTCGTTCTCGAAAGATGCTTGCCCCCGTTGCATGTCGAGTTATGGCGGGGACCGCTTCAAGGTGTACGAGTACGCCTTTGAAGAGTCCAACTGGGACTACGTTGTCCACGCTACGTCTACAGGTGCGGACGGGCACGCCGTACGGGCCGTTGTCCCGTTCGGTGGCGTTGAGCGGTTCACCAATAAGGGCGACGCGTCTGCGTCGATCGTTGGGAACCTTGCGCTGCTACAGGCGGCGGGGTTGTCTGAATTCAAGGTGACGCAAGTTATAGCGGCGGACCTTGAAGCGTTGGAGGTGGCCTAAAATGGAAACCGTAAAAGCCGCCGAACTTGCACACATTCAATGGCAAGACAGGAAGAATGATTTTCACCGCCTAAACGCCCCCCGAGTGTGTGTGCAGTGTCTGGGGTGCTACAACGACGGACGCCTTAGTTTTGAATGGGTTGAAGTGTCTTCAGACCTTGAAGAGTTTCAAGCTGATTTGAAGAGAGCCCAGGAGGGACTTGATCACGTTGCGTTCTGTAATGCTGAAGAGTTCGAGTGGGCAGACCTTGACAACGTAGGGCGCTATTCGTGGCAGCCTTGGGAGGCGGCCGCGTTGTGTCAGGTTGTCGAGGTTGCGCAGGATTACAACCTGCCAGTGGAGGCGGTTGTCGCGGTTGTGGAACGGCATGTTTATTTTCATAGGGTGGAGGAAGGCGATACCGATATTCGCGAGGCGTTCGAGGAGTTTTCAGAAGGCGTTCACGACAACTTTTCTGATTGGGTTCTGCATCGTTTCGAATCGACAGTTTCACAAAAGGAGTGCGATGACCATCAAGACTCAGGGCTTGCGTTGTGGTATCCGCTCGACCTCGATTATGCCGAACGTCAACTCGGCCACTATTACGACTGGCACCGCATCGCAGACCATAACGGCGGCGGCGTGATCGTCTGGCGGTCGTGCTAATGATCGCCGCCGTTTGTATCATTACCGCCGCTCTCTTTTGCGTTCTCAGCTTTATAGAGCCTTAGACCTCCAGCAGATAAGAAAGTAAAGGGCCGCCCTTCTGGGCGGTCCTTTTGCGTTCTCCAGCTTGAAAATTTCTAGCTGGGCTCCGATTGTGCGGCCCTGTAACGGCTGCTTTTGTACTCGGGGGTATCTATGTAGCGGCGCGCCTGCGTTGCTCTCCTGCGCTCTCCTATGCGGAGCGGTGAACGGTGCGCGCTGGACAGTGTGACGTTATGTCACGCCGTGAGCGGGTGCAGCTTCCGAGCTTGTGCGCAAGGCCACTGTCGTTCTCTTTTGGATTGTGGCGAGTACAGGAAACAGCAAGATTGGGGGGCTTCAATGCTGTCAGATTGGGGGGCGATTGGTCAGAAGATTGGGGGCCGCAAGATTGGGTGGTGAAACAAATTTACAGAGTGTAACGAGACATAGCGAGACACTGTGTTATGATGGTTGGCGAGGAACTGTAGGAGGTTTCAATGACAGCAGCAACGTATGACTGCAAAGACAACAACCTGTGTGATTTGAACAGGTCTATTCATAAGACAGACAACCGCTATCGACGGGAGTGGGCACCAGCATCTGCGAAGGTCGCTTACGGCGCTCGTTGGATAGCTGACTTCAATGAACGATGCTCGGACGTTGTGCCGAATCGTCAAGGCTGGGCCTTCGACGATGAAGCGGATCGAGATTTGTTAGTTCCTGCCATCGACTATTTGGCTTCGACTGCTTGCTCAATGATTGAGGGCGTCGAGTTTGTCGATGGTGCTTGGGAAGCCACGGGATCCTTTGAAGGTGCCAACTATCGGATGCTTGCCAATGGCGGGTACATGCATGTGGAGGTGTGGGCATGAGTACCCCTATTTGGATAGTCGTGGATCAGGATGGCACTGGCTACAAAGTCAAAGAGCCCAGCACCCTGACAGAAGGCGGTGTGCTTGATTACATGCAGGCGCTGGTGCGAGGCAGAATCGAACGGATCAACGGGTTACGTCAAGTCGATGACATTGACGTTTGGGTCAACGAGGAAGGCGCACTGGTTCGCAATCCTGTGCGGAACGCTACGGCAACGGTGCTCGCCGTTACGTTGGGCGACCCCAACGCTCCTGCCCAAACATATGTAGGGCCGATGCTCGTCACTGGCTCGGACGGTCAGAACGCAAGCGACGTGCCTGAGTACTTTGAAAACTTTTTGGTTCACACCAGACATTTGTTCAAGATCGACTGGAAAACGGATGAGCCGATCAGCGTTGAGGAATGTGTCGAGTACATGGATGCGTCACGGGAAGAGGTGACGGCATGACGGAATACACCTACAAGAAATGGTCGGGTAGCTCGTATTCCGTGTTCGCTGATGGAGAACACATTGGCTATGTCTTTAAAACGGGAGCGGAGTTTGGCATCCCTGTTGAGATACGACGTAAGTGGGTGGCAACAACGCTGTTATGGGATGACTGCAAGGACAAGAACGGTTGGATCATTTTCCACAACACCCGACGTGAGGCTGCGGCGACCCTCAGCAAAGAGGTGACGGCATGACTGTCACGGAGAAGCTGTCAGAAGCCCTGAGAGAGCTTGTGAGCTACGAGGTTGATCGCATCATCGATGAGAACAACGACTGGTTCATGGAGCTACTCGACGCACGCATCAAGAAGGCAACGACATATGTCCCTGAGCGGGAGTTAGGAGGAGAAGCATGAAGATTGAGGAGCGCAGCTTCCCAGCAGGAGCAGGCACCTACCACACGAGGTGGGTCCTGTTCGACGAGGACGGGAAAGTGTTAGAGCTTGCGTTTGCTCGCGAACAGCTCATCGCACGTCTAAAAGAGTATGAGGCGCACGATGGATGAGAGCACCCGAGAGAAAGTGAAGCGGATGTATTTGGAAGGTCACGAAGTGGCCTACATCTGCCAGTTCACTCAGATACATCGATCCACTCTTTACAGGTGGCTCGATGAGGACGGCATCAAGCGGACTCGTCGAACGTTTTGGACTATCGATCAGATTCGGCGGACGATTCAGAATAAGAAGAATCAGATTGCGGAGCTTGAAAAGGAGCTTGATCGAATTATCGAAACAAACAAAGAAAGTACAATTAAAAGCCAAGAATCGTAGGAGGTTTGTTATGGCTGAAATACACGTTGAACAAAGGCACAAGGAAGCCATTCACGAAATGGCGAGAGTTGGCACCGACGAAACCCTCGAAGGCATCCTTACCTTCTGGGTAGGTCAGGCCGCTAACAGCGGCGGCGATCTCTTCACCAAAGAACTCGTTGAACGGGTTTTGTTTGATGACAACATCGGTGACATCGACGACAAGTTCTATTCGGACGAGGAGTGGGCATGACCGAGTTCTGTAGTGATGGTCACGAACTGAGCACAAAACCACAATGGATGAAAGATGCCGTTGAACGGTTCGAGCCAGTGTTCGAAGGCAAGAAAGGCTACGTGAGCGCTTTTGCTGAGGACTGTATCTATGTTGACGTGAGCGTGGCATTGCCAGGTTTTGGGCCCCGCAGTTGGCCCCACATTATGGTGAAGGAAACTGAAGTAGAAATTCGTGAGATAGAAAAAGTCGATCAAGATTTGTCTGTTATGCAGACTCTCTGGCTCACCTACGACAAGTTCGAAGAGCTAGTGGAAAGCCTGCCTCGACCGACATGGTGGTACGCCCACGAATCAACTTAAATCAGCGACAAGTTACATTCGTAGCGATAAGATGTAGGAAGCAAAACTCCTACAGATTTGCATTAAACCCTCGCCCTTCGGGGCGGGGGTTTTCCCTTTTTCGGGACAAGCTCCAAACCATAGGCATGAGCCGTAACACAGGAGCACTGGGCTGGGCCATCACAACCGCAGCCGTAGTCGGCTACGACCTCTGGGCCATCCTGACTAAACACCAAACGATGTCAGCATGGTTCGGTAGGCAACTCGCTAACCCTTGTCGTCGAGGTGTACTCGCCTTTGTGTGGGGGCTCCTGACTTGGCATCTTTTTGGAGATGGCAAGTACGATCCGCTCAGTTTCACGTCACGCGAAGTTGGACACAGAATAACGTGACATCTTAGAACATTGTGTGTACCTTTGTTTTTAGAAGGAAGGGAACACGGTGTCCACAAGAGCAGAACGAAAAGACAGAGAGCTAGCGGCCAGCCAAGATCGCAAGGCAGCGAGCAAAGCAGCTAAGGGCACAAAGACGGCCATGCAGCACAACATTAAAAACCTCAACGAAGCGGACTCGTGGACCCTGAAAGAAAAGGTGCTGCTCTACCCGCATCTTGACTGGACTGACAAGCAGCGCAAAGCAGCGGGGCTGTAATGGGCACCTCGACAGCATTCAACTTCTTCGTGTTCATAGGTATGCCAATGATCGCTCTCCTATCTGGATACGGAGTCGGCTTCACCCACGGCAAACAATCAGTAATGGAACGAGTCCGCCCACCAAAAATCTTTGGGCCTTGGTGCGACATCTGCAAAGAGAACTTCTCACCCATCGAACGGCAGCAAGCTCATGTTCACGCGCGAGGCTACGTTCACGAATCCTGTTGCGACCCGATCAAATGTATTGGCGTCGTTGACCTCGACAAAGACGAGTTGCTTCCTCCGTCTGGCCGTTCCCTCTGGGCGGAGGAAGCAGCATGAACTCAAATCAGCACGTCATCCTTGGCGACCTCGCAATCGAAAAAGGAATTCTCCTTCGCAAGCTCGCAGACATCGAAGAACGCATCGCTCAGGCCCACGCAATGTTTGTACTTGAAGAAGCTGACGAGGGCATGATCGAGCTACCAGACAACGTGCTCCAGCTACCAACAGGGCTGAACCTGCACCCCTCACAGCAATAAACGCGATACCCTTGAAAGGCGTGCCAAGGCTCTGAGCAATCAAGCGGCACACGAGAGGGTTCCCAGCAATGATTTGGGTGACACAGCCGAGGCGAAAGCCGAGGTTGGAAGGTCAGTGCTGACTGACCTTAGGTCGGGGGTTCAATTCCCCTCGATCACCCCAATCTAGTTCTCTCTCGGATCAGAGCCTGATTTGAGAGGGAACTAGTAATTATGTCTGCTTGTTTGGAAAAAAGTTCGACGGATCAATTTCGTGAGCTTTCTGAGGAGTATCTCCTTTATCTGAAAGAGATGAAGCATCGAGCCAAAACGACGTTAAATACGAAAGCGTTTATGTTGGAGTCGTGGCGTAAGTATTGCGACGTGAACAACATTGATTATTTGTATCCGTCGTCGATGGATATTCAAATGTTTTCTAAGCGGCCTTGTCGTGTTGGTGGTGGAGGAATTAAGGAGCGTTCTGCTTCGTCGCAGCGGAATAGTTTGTTTGCGTTGAAAGGTTTTTTTGGTTGGTTGACGGATTGGAAAGATTTTGAATCTGATCCGTCTAGGCGAACTGAGGCTGTGGCGCAGAAGCCGCCTGATACTGAGCAGTACCTTCCGTTGGATTTATTTTATGATCTGCCGCTTACCACTTTTGAGGATGTTCGGTTGCGGTTCGCTTTGGGTTTGGGCTGGTTCGTTGGGTTGCGGCGAAGCGAGATTGCGAGATTGCAATGTAAGGATCTTCAGGGTGAGATGTTGTCGATTGCTCGGTCTAAAACTGGGGAGGGGGTTTCCCGAAAGGTTGATCGTTTTCCTTGGTTGCAGGTGAGCGCTTTTTTGGCTGACGACCATGATCGGTTGGGGTTTCCTGGGTCGGAGTTTCGGGATCACTGGGTGAAGCTGATGACTGAGCGAGTACGTCAGGGAGATCCGACAGATTCGTTAATTCCAGATTTGACGAAGAAGTCGATTACGAAATTGGAGCCCGAAGGCGACCATGTTGAGTATCTGTATAAGAATGCGTTTGGGTCGAAGAATGGGTTGCCGTTTACCCCACATCAGCTTCGTCATTCTTTTGGAAACAACATGATGATGTTGGCCGATGTTGAACGTCGGCCAACTGAGCCTCAGCTAAAGGAACTCATGGGTCACGAGAAACTTGACACTCTTATTAAGTGGTATTGCAACCCGATGAGGGCTTATAAGGCTGTACTTGATTCCGAGATGTCACGCGAGGTAACGAAACTATGACTAAGATGCGCCCGTTCAGAAAAATTGAAGGGAACAAGGATATGGATGTAGGAGTTCGCCCTCATCCAGCAAAGGTGCTGGGAGAGCAGGTGCGGCTGATGCAGGTTGCTAAAGGGCACACTGATGCTGATGCGGCGAAAGCGTTAGACGTGCGTTGGGGCACGTACGTTCGGATTATTCGTGGCGTTTGTGATCATCGTCAGCATTTGCCTGCGATTTCTAGTTATCTGGAAACTCCGCTGCAAGTGTTGGAGATGCGATTGGCTAATCAGTCCGATGGTGAGAAGCAGATTGTTGCTGAGAAGATGGAACGCTCGCTGGTGAGTTATCGGGCGATGCACGAACGAGGTCACCAACGACGGGCGATTAATCGTAGGGCGTTGGAACGCATGAAAGCTGAGGAGGGTTGGAATGCTAAATCGCGTTAAAACACGAGAATTAGAGAACGAACTAACTCGCCTCGAAGATGTCATGTGGGAAGACATCAAGCAGGAAACTGATTTGTTGGTTGAGTTGTTTAGTGTCGAGAAGCGAGGCTCTATCGAACAGGTCTGCTTCCTCGAAGACACTGATCAGATTCTGTGGACCAACATCATTTTGACGGAGGCCCACAGTGACAAACTGCGGAACGGAAAATTATTTATTGATGACGTTGGCGGCAGTCGCCCGCACGCAAGCGTTGAAGGACAGCGGATACCTGAAGATAGGGACTCGGTAGCTGTTTGCTATGAGGGTACGCAGGTGCGGCATGACGGTAATACCGAGAATGGTTACCGTGCCGTGTACCTGTTGAGGTACCAAGAAAATGTTATTTGGGCTTGGACGATTCCTGTAGCTGACGAAAACTTTGAGGCTATTTCTCATCGTTGTCAGCGCCTGAATGAATTGTCTGACCAGTTCGAAACAGATGCGAGATCGATACCTCGGGACACATCTCAGTTGACGCACGATGTGAAAATGTTGGCTGACGTTGTTGGTGCGTTCATCGAGGCGTATCAGTCTGACATTCGCAGCATTGTTGAAGAGCCTGCAATGCGGGAGGATGACTTAAATCAGCTTCGCCGTCTGATAGCAAATATCACAGGGAGCGTGATTGATTATGAGTAAAAAGAACGTTGACAAGATGAACGATCAAGAGGTTGTGGCTTACGCCATTGAGCTTTATGACAAAGTTGTTCCTGTCGCAGAAATCATGGAAATCACTGGCATTACCAGAACTCGCTTATACAACAATTTGCGCAGGCGAGGTGAGTCACCTAACCGTCAGGTATCGACGGTTAAGGCTGCGGCTGATAAGCAGACTGCTTTCTATAAAGAGGAAGCGGATCGCGCTCGCGAGGAAGTTGGTGCTTTGAAGTACCAGATTTCGTTGCTTGAAGCCAAGATTGACAAACTCAGCGATACGAACGCGGAGCTTAATAAGAGAATGAAGATGTCGAACGCTGACAAAATTATTAAAGCAAGTACATCTCCATCTGCGATTACGGTGCCAGCCAAGAGAAGAGCAGCTAAGAAATAGTTTTCCAGCTTCCCTAAGCGTTGAATATCCCTCCGCAACAAGCGGGGGGATATTTCTTTTTGTGTCGAGTACAAAAGGGTATCCACCACAAAACGTGACATCGCGTTACACTTGATATCCAAGCGCTCGCAGCCAAGCCTTTGAGGGCTTGGCGATAGCGATCGCGATCGCGATCGCGTAGGAGTGAAGTGGAATATCGAACAAGACGCAAATCAGTTGAACATCTAGTCGTTATCAGCTTTGACGAGCTAGCTGAGTTAGCTGAAATCGAAGACGCTCCAGTTCGCGTAAATGTTATTCAAAATAACGATGGAGTGTGTCTGTCATGGGTTAGTGATATCTCGTGACACTTTGTACTCGCTGTCCCTCCCCGCGAGAAGAGTAGGGATATGCCGATATCCCCTAGTCTTCCTCGCCACGTTCACAAGTTCCGTCAGAGCTTCCTGAACCAATTCAACAAATGTCCTGAAGCTGCACGCCGTAGCCACCTTGGCATGGGCAAGGATCGGAACACTTCCGATCTGGTGCGTGGCAACGCTGTGCATGGTGCCATCGAAACCTACGGTTTCGCATGGCAGGAAGATTACGAAGCGGAGCTTGAAGAGATCCTCCAGTGGGGCAAGGAAGAGTTCGCTAATTTTTCTTCGGAAGACAACATCGAGTGGAAGCAGCCGTTTGAGAAGACTGAAGCTCAGGTTCAAAAGAACATCGAGGTTTGGTATGAGGAAGTTCTTCCTCTGCTGCGGAAACCTATTTCGATAGAAGAAAAGTTCAATCTCCTTTTCTACGAAGATGATCAACGCCAGATCTATCTGACGGGCACTCCCGACTGGGTGCAACTGTCAGAAGACGGTCAAGTAGAAGTCGTTGATTGGAAGAACCCGAAGGCGGAGCCTCGGGATCTTTGGATCGAAGATCGTTCGAATCTACAAGCAGCGGTGTACTCGTGGGCCTTGTCCGCAGAATCGTTCACGCTGTACTACCTGCATTGGAACGAATCTAAATATCGCGACACGGGAAAAGACAAACCTAACTACACGGTTCGTCGCATCCCGCGTCACATAGAGAACGAGCCTGCGTTGCAGGAACTCGTAATCAGTGCGGCCATCAGTTTGGAGGCGAATCTGCCTGCTCTCCCCCAACAATGGGATAGCTGGTTTTGCTCTCCGCAATGGTGTCCGCATTGGTCGGAATGCCGAGGGAAACACCTCGGTGAAGTCCCGTTTTGGGAAAGCAAACAATAGGAGGCCATATGGCTATGAATGATTACAACCCCACGGTGGGGTTGATTCAGACAGCAGCGCAAGTTGCTGGTCGAGTACATGCAGGGGAAGGCGACATTGAGAAATGGCATGGTTCTTTCGAAACCATTCTTTCGTTGCTGCAAGAAGAAGTTGGAGGTGGCGGGAATGCGGACTCCAAAAGCGTTGCAACTAGTCCTGCACCAGTTCCCGCAAGCGGAAATAGTCCATCTGTAGCTCCGCCGCCGCCCGCACCAAATTCAGTGCAGGGCAATGGTCGCCCATCGAAGCAAGACACGTTGAACTTCATGGCGCAAAACCCAGGTTTAGTTTTCTATAACCCTGAGAACAAAGACAAAGGCTGGGCTGTTCTGAAGGTCATGGATAAGGCTGGCGCACCATACGCGAAATGTGGTGTGTGGTTCGATAGCGGAATCAAATCGTTTGTTGCCCACGATGGACAAACGTATGAGTACGACACCAGCGAAGATGCTGTTGCCGCTGTTGGGCAAATGGTTCAAGCTGCGAGTGCAGCAGCTTGATGGACGGGTCAGTGCCTCTTCTTAGTGACGAGGACATCGCAGCGAGGGTTGCCTCCCTAAGCAATCAACAGCATTCGGATAACGGCTCCTTTGGGCATTCGGACCCATTATCCGAAGCAAACTTTCCTGCGACCGCTCCGCCCCTTAGAGCGGCTGACCCTGAATCGATAGTTTCACCCACCGCTGATGCGATTCGGCGGTGGGTGGACTACGCCTCTAATCCTGAGTCACGTTGGCAAACGGGATACAGAAGGATAGATGTCCTCACTAGAGGACTAGGGCGAGGCGAACTCGCCCAAATAGTCGGCCGCTCACACAGCGGCAAATCACAATTCCTTTATAACTGCATCGTCAAATCGTTACTCAACAACGACGACTTTCGATGCGTCATCTTCTCACCTGACGAACCATCTGAACTGGTCATCGCAAAGTTGTACTCGATCATGTTCAACGTCGATGGATCAAAAGTGGAAGAGCAGCTACGAGCCGCTGACGCCAGCCTCGTCGATCACATGACCCAACTCGGAGAATCAGGCGGCCTGTTCGACAAGCTCAGAATCTATGACGGTTCCCCCACATGGAACCTCATGCAAGACGTAGTAGAAGAAGCAGAAGAATACTGGGGGCAACCCGCCACACTCTGCATGGTTGACTACCTCGAACTCTTACGAGGTGACGGTCGCTCCCGATCCAGCGAGAACGCAAACGTATCGTCGTTAGCGCAAGGATTAAAGAGATGGTCTAAAGATGTAGACCTTCCAGTCGTTTTCGTTCACCAGTCAGGGCGAGGCTCAGGCGACCGAGGAAAACCTGCTGGCATTTCCGCTGGCCGTTACGGCGGCGAAGCCGAATCCATGTTCATTTACGAAGTGTGGCGTGAACGAGAAAACACCAGCCACACAGGAGAGATGGCGCGCTACCACGAAGAGTCTTTGTCGGTAGCTCTATGGAAAAACAAGCGACCTCCTGGCCGCCTTGAACAATTCGAATTTCATATTGATCCGAACTCAGGATTAATTAGCGAGTACGCACAACATCTCGTGCCATGAACATCGACCATGTACTCGTCCGAGACTTTGCGCTCCTCCACCAAGGAGGCGCTACCGCCGACGCTGGCGATAGTTTCCGCCCCCGCAAAGACGGCGCTGGGAAACCAACAGGTTTCCAAGGTCACGCTTTCGAACTCGCAATCCAAGAACACCTTTACCATGATTCGCCGCTTGGCATTTACCCCTTAATTCCAAGCGACCCGCCGACGGTCTGGTTCGGGCTAGTTGACTGGGACGCCCCCAGAGATCCTGAGCCAGAACGTCAGGCGGCCAACGTGACCGCCGCCCTCAAACATTTCGGGGTGACCGCATTTACAGAAGTATCACGAAATAAGGGTTTCCATCTTTGGATCTATGCGCAGGAACCAATCTGCGCGCAGTTGATGAGAAACGCTTTGATTGCCGCATGTCAGCTAGCTGACTCCCCGATCTTAGAGGTTTACCCCAAACAGGTTGCTCTGACGGGTAAAGGATTCGGAAACGGTATCCGTCTTCCGTATCCGTCCTCTGCTGAGGAGGGGCGGCAAATCATTCGCCTTGGCTCATGGACCTTAACGGTCCAAGAGTTCATTAAAGAAGCTATGGCTTCGAGAGTTTCCAAAGAGAAACTCGAACAGATAGCAGCTCTGTTACCTTCACCAACTTTGCCGCCGTCACCTGTGGTGCGGCGAAGACGATCCGACATGGACAAGTTGCCTGTGCCAGTACAAGAAATGTTGGAGTACGGGCCGCTCGGTGATGACAGGTCAGCTTCGCTGTTCACGTTTGCTTGCCATTTAGCTGGGCATGGCGAACCTAAAGAATCTGCGTTGCCGCTGATGAGGCAGTTCGATGAGCGGTGGCTTCAAAAGTTTTCTACCCGAGCGGACAGAGACGTTCGCCTCGATGAGATGTTCGACAAAGCAGTCCAAGAAGTTTCTTACTCGCAACCATCTCTATATAGGAAGGAGCAGCCGTGAGCCCTGAAGACGGCTACTTCATTTATGTCCAAGGAAAACCAAAAACGAAGGACAGACCGCGCGTCACCAAGAACGGCACGTTCACACCCAAAGCAACTTTGGATTACGAGCAGTGCGTCCGAGACACTTGGGAACAGGCAGGACATCCGACCCTTGACGGTCCGTTGGGAGTTCGCATCATCTACACCAAAGACGGTGCAGCAATCTGGGTATACGAACTCGATGAAGCTGAAGAAAAAATTTGGGCCGCTGACATCGACAACTTAATGAAATGCACTCTGGACGGTTTGCAGACAAAGGGAAACATCGGAGC
>VTLG01009641.1_pt1 | contig 23485 bp, 7 predicted proteins | sample 4694571 | NCBI WGS metagenome assembly VTLG01 (sample SAMN12604809, study PRJNA352737) | marine metagenome | biome: ENVO:00000447; feature: ENVO:00000209|ENVO:00000569|ENVO:01000036; material: ENVO:00002151; isolation source: viral sequences binned using virsorter ...
CCATCATCTGTAGGTTCTTCATCAACTACTCTCAAGGCATGTGAAGCACCTGATGTTTGACCTGTAATCTTCTCGCCAACAGAGAATGTTCCACTAATAGAGGATATCTCCAATACATTATCAACAGAATTCCAAGACCTTACTCTTCCTTGAGCATTGCTTGCAGTTCCAATAGCAACCTCATTAAAGATGTAATCACCCGTAGAATCCATTGAAGGATCGCTAATAGTGACTGTAGGTGCAACTGTATACCCAGCACCAGCATTAGTTATATTAATAGCAGTAATTGTACCAGCAGCACTAACAACAGCAACACCTGTAGCCGTTGTACCTACCCCTACAGGTCCAGAGAATGTAATTGTTGGTGTAGTAGCAAATCCACTTCCAGATGTACCAAGATCAACAAATTGAACCCCACCATTACCAATGATAGAAGTTCCTGCAAATCCTGTTCCACTTTCACTAGTAAGTTGTATTAAAGGTGCAACTGTATACCCAGCACCTGCATTAACCAAATGAATCTCTTGAACAGATCTTGCTCTACTATTAATATTTAAATTACAAACTTGAATTCCACCAATCATTACTGCTGTACCAATACCCGTTGTACCCCCTGATGGTGCAGAAGAAAATCCAATAGTAGGACTGGTTAAATATCCACCACCCCTATCAGTAATTTGAACATATCTAATAACCCCATTATTAATACTACATGTAGCAGCTGCAGCTACTCCTGTACCGACCAGGGTAAGTGTTTGAGTAGGTCCAAGGATCATTGGAGTACCATCTGGCAATTCACCAGTCTCAGTATCTCCTATCAACTCATCATCAATCTCATCCACCCCAGTATCAATGACTTCATCTTCGTAACGGAATAGTTCACATCTTAATTCATAAACATAATTCTTTTGAAGTTGATAAAATGGTTTTTCATGTTCTACATATTTAATTTCAAATAAACGATCACCCAATGGGAAATAAACCAAATCTCCTTCTTTAGGTCTAGTAGTTAACTTTACATCTGCCTCATTTTCCATTAAAGGCTCAATATAAGTTTCCCACCTTTCTCTAGAAATAGTTAATGTTATTTCATTTGTTGCTTGTATACCAAACTTGGTCATGAGTGTGGGATTATCTCCATACCCATCAAAAGTATCAACATATGCTTCTAAAGGATAAGCATCATCAAATCTTGATTGTACTACTTCCCTAATTACCTTATTTTCAGTTACATACTTTCTAGGTAAATAATGAATTTCAACACCATACATCCTCAACTGTTCGTTGATAATGTCTTGAACTAAATTCTGTTCAGATCTAGCACCTTGTTGAAAATAAGGATTAAGTACCATAGCACTAACCTATCATATCTAATGGAGGCAACTCGTAAGAACTGGACATTTTCTCTCTAATCCTTTCCAATTCCTTTTCGGCATCATCATACATTTGCCGTCCGTTTAGCTCTACCCCACCAGGTAACTTAACTCCTTGAAACTTTAATAAATTCTGTCCCCACTGACGTTTTATTAATGCAGTGGCATATGGTTTCAAAAATGAATCATTCCATACTCTACCATAATCATTTGGATTCAATGCTCTAAAACAATCAATAACTAAGAAATCACCAGCATTTACAGCACTCCAATCAATATCTAAATACAATCTATCCATTCTCTGGTTAAATCTTATCTGCTTCTCAGTAGTTAGAAGAAAATTAATATCCTCCAAATACGTTTTTGTCATTGCATAACTCAAAAGTTCAGTAGCACCCCAGAAATAAATATCATTCAAAAATAACTGATACTTAACACTAAACATATTATTTGTTATAGTGTTACTTCCATCATAATGGAAAATTTTATATACTCCAATTATCTCTGGAGGAACTTGCAAATAATTACTATTTTCATAAAAATTGAAAGTTGTAGTTATACCAGCAATATTTTGAGTCGTAGTAGTAGTAGTTATACCTGCAGTTGTATTACCAGAGCCTTCCTCCATAGTAGCTCTTCCTCTATCAATATCTTCATCAGATATTTGATATTTTAAATATACCTGCCCAACTCCGTCAAAATGTCTTTCTTGGAAAAATTGAATTGCATCATCAACAATATCCTCTATCTGTTCCTCGGCAACATTAACCTCCAGAACAGGAGCACCTAACTGTCTCCTGCAGTAGTCAATAAATTCTCCTCTAGATCCTGGTGTTGCCATTTAACACAATTACCCTTTGATATATTTATGGTGATGAAGAAATCCCAGTATAAACTAGAATGTTTCCATTAGCTAAACTATAGACTGTTGCTCCAGATCCAGCTAAAATATTATAAAGATATCTACCTTGAGCAATGTTTGTAGTTGCAGTTGATCCTAATGATATATTAAAAGTCCCACCTACAGCACTAGTGATTCCACACGTAAAAGTCGCTGCGGGAACTGTAGTTGCTGCAACTCCAGCACTCTTCTGCATTTGAGAAGATAGCGAAAAATTGGTAAGATCATATGCTGCATTTGATGTATTAACAACATTAAATGCTGCAGTAAAATTAGACCCAGTATATATGGTCAAATTAGCTGCATATGGTACTCCAGAAGTTGGGTCAAATGTAATCTTTTTACTTGCCATTGACTAACTCCTTAAGTAAAGATTTAATTTCATTAATCTCACCTTTTAAATTAGCAAGATCATCTTCCATAGTTAATTCTTTATTCGCCTTTTGTTCTTTAAAGGCACGACTTGCAACATATCTTTCATAATCTAATGAATTAACATTAACTATAGATCCTGTTCTTGGATCTCTTGCAAGGTCTGTATGGTCTTTTACTCTATCCATATTATGCTAAAGCAATTACTCTCAAATCCTTCATCCTAGGAACATAAGCCTGATTTGTTGAGGTCATTACAATCTTAACTCTATAAGACCGGAAAGTAGGTAAATTATCAGCAGTAAAGTTATAATCTCTATACTGAACATCAGTACTTTCAAATCCATATGAAGTAGTTTTAGTAACATAACTATCAGACTGACCATCATTCAAAGCAGGATCAATAATTTGTCCTCTATTATTAAGATTTTTCCATCCTGGGAAAGGAACAAAGATTGGTTTAAATCCTTGCTTATCACTTATTGCATAGAATGCTCTGATGTCAGCATCACGATGGATATGAGCACTGCATATAATCTTAATAGAAGAAGCAGCACTTTCTAAATCAATCTCTTTAGAAAGATATACACATGCAGTAGGATCATCTAATACTGAATTTGCCCTTGGATCAGTTACATAATTACTAATTACACTGTTAACTCTATTTGAAGTTAAAATAGCACTTACTCTTTGGGTATCAATAACTGGACTTATACGACTATCAGTAGTACCAAGGAACACTCTCATGTTCATTGATTTAGCGCCAGGAATATTGCCTAACTTAGCATCTTCATTAACCTTAGAAAATATTGCTCTAGGAGAAGTTAAGTAATTAGATTCATTCAAAGCAATAGATTCAAATCCAGCATTCAAATAAGGTAATTCATTACCACTTATACCTTTACTCGTAACTGTTCTAACTTCTCCAGTCAACGTAGTGCCTGGAACCGTTACATTATGAACAATTGGAGTGATTATCTCAAAAGGCATATTTTGAGATGCTTTTATCTTATATCCACCAGCAGATTTTGTCTCTCCAATGAATAGTTGAGGATATCCAACATCATTAGCTCTATTATCATTTTGACCACCATTATCCATTAAGGAAGACATATCCACCTTAATATGATAAGAATCAAAAGTAATTGGTTCTGCAACATTTACATCATTTAAATCATGAGTCTTATTAATTCTTGCTAGGTTAACACCAGCCAATTCATACTTATAAACTGGAGTTCCTAGTGGGTATGGAGATGCATTTACTCCTCTACGAATATTACCACCAATCACATTACCAGCAACACTTGTATACTCGATAATTTCGTTTCCAATCTTTAAGAATCCAACGTTAGTTGTTCCAACGCCAACATTCTCAAAGTTCTCAAATTCAGTCGCATTGTTAACTGAAATGGGGTTAGTTGAAGTAGCATCTAATGCTGTTGTTAATTTGGTTGGATTGACATCAGATTGTACACCCATAAGTTGAACCTGATTGTCCTCAAAATACATTCCATGATTCTTATGATTAACTTGAATATGTAATCCATCAGTTACTGTTTCGAGAGATGCTATTTGAACATCCCCACCATGAGCAGCATTCAATTCTACAGTATTACCAGAATCATTGGTATAACTTACTGTATTAGCAGATCCAACAATGAAATTACCTTGAACACCTTGAAGGATAAGTTCCGAAGTAGCTCCTATGGAAGTAACAGTTAATCTTGCATTTCTTCCAACTGAATGTACTCCTAATGTATTAAATCCAACTACATCACCAATTTGATAACCAGATCCACCATTTGCAATAGTTGCTCCTGCAGAAATAATCTTTCCACTATTAATAGTAATATTTGCAGTTGCTCCTCTACCATTACCTGATATGGTAACGAGATTAACACCACTATAAGTCTTTTGACCACCAATAGGTGAATATCCCACACCTGCATTAGTAATTGCTAAGTTAGGACCTGCTGCTGTACCTGCAGTTCCTACTAGATCACCAGTAGCTTGAGTCCCACCTTGAGAAATAATATTTCCTAACTTAAGTCCGGAATCAAATACTGTAGTACCAAGACCAACTCTAACTTCCTTAGAAATTAGATTTAAGGAGTTTGGCATCAAAGTAGGAATTTGACCGTTTCCTTGCGTTAATTGAGGGCTATAGAATTCAACTGATCCAGATTCAATAAAGTCTGCTCTATATAAAGTAAACTTAAGATCTTCCCATTGACTTGCTTCCCATGTAGAAGCATTCTGGGATTTAAACAGAGAACCTAGATATGGTTGGTTAGAAATAAAAGTTTGGGTAAGAAGATCATTTTCACCAATTCTTGAAATATAAACACTATACTTAGTAGAGTTAGATGCTAAAGCAATAGCATATTCTTGACCCTTTTCACAATAAACAGGAGATTTAAATTCTATAGTTGTTGCAACAGATCCATCACCAGAAGTAGTAATATCAGCTGGATCCAGAACTATTTCTGAGAATGGAAGTATATGTTGTGTTGGGAATCCATTTTTCATGCTCCTTAATTGGAACACACATGGAATATCCATGTCATCCTTAGTACGGAAGAAGATATCACACTTAGTTAAGAATACTCCAGTATCCTCTTCGACTAAGAATGATTGTGCAAGTGGATCATACCACCCAACAATTACATCTCTATCTTGTCTCCCAATTACTGTTGATCCAACTACTTCGGTTCCTAAAGATCTATTTACATTTCTCTCTTGGAATTCTTGTCTCTGTTCAATTCTAGCATTTCTTACAGAAATAATATTTTCTTGAACGGTTTCTAGAGTTCCAGAAGCAGTGAATGCCTCTTCCGCAATAGTAGTTGCATCATCTTGATTATTATCTTTATCGTTAGTTAATGTGAATACACTTGTACCAACTTCAAATCTAGGGAAATTAATATTATTAGGATTAGGAATATAGTAACTTCCAATCAAAGTTGCTGATAAGTCAGAGAGAAGTCTTACATTAGTAATAGTAGCTTGTGCTCCACTAGTTTCACCAGTAAGGACCATTCCAGTTTCAACCCAACCAAAGAATTCCCCTTGAGCTTCATTAGCCAATGAATAAGTATCTACATTCAATAAAGTAGAAGTTGAAGAATATGATCCTGATAATGGTTGTCCAGTATATGGATTCTCCATAAAGGTAGACGTAGGAAGATCATACTGTCCTTCTTTATGATTTGATTGCGCTGCTCTAAATGCAATACTAGGAATAGTATCAAACTGATCAACACCAAGACCTGTATGGAGGACTTGTCCTATAATATTTTCACCAACCTGGAAAGTACCAGATGTCATATCAATTTCAAGAAGTTTTGGTACACAGAATCTGGTTACATCTTCACCATCAAAGAATCCATACATCTGTGTCAAAGGCTTCATCTTCTTAGAGACGAACTCGACATTCCTAGATCTCATAAATGGTACAAGATCTCTACTTACTACCCTATCTCCAACAGATGTTCTATCAAAATGCTCAGTAACAACTGTCCTTGTACCAGTTCTACTTTCTACTCCAGTTTGGATAGTTTCTCTTAGTTCTTCTCTAATAGTAGTAGTGGTTTCTCTTTCCACCCACTGAGCAACTCCAGAAGCACCATTAATCCAACCACCTCTACCAAATCTATCTCCTCTAGTAGTGGTTGTATTTTGTCTTTGAGTATTAGTAACTTGCTGTCCAGTCCAATTAGTTTGCCATGCATCCCAGACAACAGGAGCAAATCCTGTTTGAGGATCTACATTCATAGTCCTACTAGCTTCTGCCATGGTCTCGGCATAATTGCCTTCCGTTTCAATAACTTTGGCTTCTAACCTTACAGTATCAACCCAAGTATCACTAGCAGGAGTTAATTCCATAGTTCCTTGCCAGAAACTAATAAGGAATGGAGTTACACTTTCTGATCTAGTTGCGAAATTCTGTTCTAACCATACAACTTCAGCATAATCGAGAGTAAGGGTATCATTCTGTTTACGAACATTAAGACCCTCAATTAGAGAGAAATTCTGGTCAGCTGTGGGGTCAACATTAACTACAGGACCAAACACTAAGTCTGCGGAATTAGTATAATGCTTAGGTCTAACTTCTTTATTCTTTCTATCAATACTATTCTTTATCTCAAGTTGAGATTCTTGAGCCATAAAGCCTTCAAAATTATCAACAAAGAATCCAGACTTAAAGCGATTTAATCCATCACCATCTGGAACAAACATGTTAGCAGTATTGATCTCTAACAATGACAATGCAGTATAATACTCTAAATTCTTAATTCTTTGCTCCAGATTCCTAATATCGACCATTCGATATCGTTTATGATCGTGGAATCTAATATCTGCTTGTTGAGTATTAAAGAGATATGGTGGTAATGTTATAGTTGCTAACTCTATAGCAGTATCAACATCTCCAGGTCTTTCGGGTCTTTCTGCTGGAGTTCCGTATCTAACTTGAAACTTACCATCTTTTGTTAAGAAGATCCTATCAATTCTTCCCAAGTAATTAGAATATGTTGATATAATGGTTTCATCAGAAGCTAAAATATTAGCAGCACTTTGTCCTGCTCCATTAAATGCTCTTCCATAAAATTCTAAAGGTGACCTTGTACCAGCAGCGATAGTATAATCAGAAACTCTAGGTCTAATATCAATAATATCTGCATTAGAAATACCATCAATAGATTGAACTTCTGTAGCATAATTAAAATTCTTATAAGAATTTACAGTAGTAATATCACCATCATCCGTAGATTCATAATACCCACTCTGGAAATAAACTTTAAGTTTCCTCTTAGGAGCCTTTATATCAAATCTTCTGTTTATTGAACCATAATCATAAATGGTTTTCTCTTGTCCAGTACTATATGTGTAATTACCTCCAATTTCAAAACTAGTTGATTCTAAGGTAGTAATAGTACCCTGTACATTTGACTCTTGGAAGACTACAACCTCCCCTTCTACAAAAACAATTTCATTCTTATAAACATAAGAAATTGTAGAATTCGATATATTTTCTGCATAAATTGCAACCGCACCACTAGTCTGACCAACTAGATATTCACCAATTATAAACTCTTGAGATGTAGTAGAAGCACTATTAATATCAGAAAGAACCATCTTAGGTGCAGAAGGATTATTTGTATCTGCAGATTCATAAATGGCATGAATTCCAATAACATCAGGAGTATTCAAAGAAAGTAATTCATCCTGAACTCTTGTACCATAAGGATAATTACCATAAGATAAACCATCGTTTAGTGTTGTAGATCCAATACCAGATGCCCTATCTCTAGATTTATCAATAATAATAGTATTAACTCTTTGCTTAATCTTTTCTTTTGCTTTAGGCTTTAATCTCTTAATACTAGTAACAAGTTGAGCACCTGTATCATCAGTTCCTAAGTTATAAACCTGTAATGATGTTCCAGTAGTATCAAATATAACAGTATCACTAGCTAGTGCTTCTGTACTACCATCAGATCTTATCAAAGAATATCTTTCTTCATCAAATGGTAAAAATGTCTCACTAGATCCAGTAGAAACTGGTTGTGACAATTGATTATTAATAATATTAACAGTATAAACTTTTCTTATAGTAAGTTGTGCATTTGTCAAATCTAAATCAGAGATATAATCCTTAGGAAGTCTTGTGAATAATGTATTATCAGAAGAAGATTGTAATTGAGTAGAAAGGATTGAAAGATCACTTACATTAATAAAATTAACTGGTAATGCACCATATACCATTCCACTAATTGTAGTGACACCAGTAACTTGAACAGAATTCTCAGTTCCTGCATCTTTACTAACTACAAGTGATTGAGTTGGATAAGAGGTATCATTAGGATTTGTAAACTGAAGAGTATCTCCTATTTTTATTGTATCAAATAAATTTTGATTAGAGCTAGTAATAGTACTAATTCCTTGTATATAAGGAGCAGATCCACTACCATCCACTTTAGTAACAGAACCAACACCCACATTCAAAGAAGGACTCTGGATTACATTCGCACTAAAAGTAGCAGCAGTACCCACTGTACCATCATCTGTACCAAATACAGATTTTACATCAGTTAGAGAATAAGAAGTAATCGCTGTTGCAACTCTTCCATTTGGAACTCCATTAAAGATAAGAGCTTCTTCTTTAGTAAAATCTCCAGTTGTTTCATATAAAGTTAAACCTGCACCTACTTGAACAGAATCTTTAAGGAATGCAGTAGCACCACTATGAGAACCCTTAACAAAAGTAGGAACAGTTAAATCAGTAACAGGTTGATTTAAAGTAATCTTAGTTACAGTTTGTACATCATATAAAGAAATATTCCACTCATTTAGTGCTGGTTGAGTAGAATTATAAGATCCAGACTCTAACCTATAATCATAAACCCTAGCTACACCTATTTCTTCACCAGGAGCTGTTCTACGACTATCCCCAGATTTTTGATCTCTTAAACTAAGAACAAAAGTATTTCCAATTCCTATAGTACATCCACCATAGTTATTATTAAGTCTTAAAGTAGGACCAGTATTATAATTAATTGGCTGATCTTGAATCGTCTTAGTTGTTCTAGGTTTTGGACAATCCAAATGAATAGATTTGGTTGTTTCTAATTCCCATCCACGAACATATGCTTTACCTGGAGAAAGTCTATATACACCTAAATCTTCTGCTGGAGTAGACCCACTATAGGTAAACTGTCCGGGTTGAAAAATACCTCTATTTCCTATATTATCATTCAAAGAATTTCTAATTGTAATATCAAAAGGTCTTACAATATAATCGCCAGATTCATCATTTGTTCTTCTGGCAAGTTCATCAGAAATATTTTGATAATTAGTTGTCTTTACCTTAGCTTGAAGAACTCCTTCTATAACTTGAGCTTCTTCGACAAAAGAATTATCATCAAAATCATCTAATGGTTTTTTAAATAAACTAAGAGTAATTTTTAATCTATCTGCACCTGGAGCAGCATAATTATTATATCCCTGAGAATTATCATTCAGGGTTTCATCCATATCTGCATTAACAATCTCTTCAGTTACATTTAAACCAACTCTATAGTTTGAAGTATTACTATATTGGTCTAAAATAAGAGTTTCTGATGCTACTTTAACAAATTGCCCCCGAACGAAATATACACCTTCTTGAATTTGAAAACAAGATCCTGTAGCTGTTGCTGCATTTGCTAATGTAATAGCAAATGGGCTTCCTGCTGCAATTGAAGCGTTGCCAAGTAAACCAGAACTAATAATTGTATTACAAACTAGTTCCTCTCCATCAGAGAATACTTCAGTAGAATTATTTGCAGTACTTGATCCCACATACGCAATATAAAGTGTTAGATTTCCTCTTTCTGACTCTTCAGGTAAAACAATTTTATCAACAACTGCAGTTACACCAGACGTTTCACCAGTAATCTTCGTCCCTATCAATTGGTCAGCATATGCCGCTACTGGAACCCCTTGATAAGTATTATTTAACTGTACACAATTATAAAGTCTATTATATCCAGTATTTCCAGGAATTACCTTTGCACCTTCTTTAAAAAAGTGTTGTCCAAATTTCTCAATCTGATTTTGTAGTATAGATTGAAGATTATTTAATTCTCTTGCTTGGACAGGATATCCAGGCTTAAATAATACCTTATGATAACCACTATCATCGGTATAGTCGTCAAAATATGGAGATACGTTTAAATTCGTTTGCTGCGGCATGATTTTTTAGAACTGCAAAATGACTTTGATATCTTCTTTTTGATTCAACGACCTAGTAATAGATGGTCTATTATCTACGTAAATAATATTTCCTGAGTACTTTTTGACTTCAGGATTAGCAACTCCGTTCGTAAACGATTGGCCAAGATAATAAGTACGACTATTTATTACAGTACTTATACCTGGACTACCATCTCCAAAACTAGTATCAATGGCTAGATTGGAACCAGACGAAGGAACAATAGTTAAATTACCTCCACTTCCGGGAGTAGCAGTAAATTGATTTAAATTAAATCCATATGTTGGACTAGTTTGAGCTGTTCCAACAGTGTTAAATCCTGCCATACTTCTATCTTGCCAATATTTCAATACACCAGTAACCTGATCATAATTAACAACTCTACCTATAGCAGTCGTTCCCGATGCTACAGTTTGAGTAAAGACAGAATCAGCAGTAAATGTAGCAGAACTATATCCTGTTCCTGTTAACCTTAAAGCAGGAGTAGCAGCTGCTTTATCTGAAACAAGAAGTTGACTAGAATCAAACGCAGTGGGATCTTGAACCACTCCTATTCTAGCAATTTGATTACCTGTTATAAAATCAGGGTTTTCGGTATCATTTTCAATTCTTGAATAAAGAAGAACATTATATGCACCAAGTTCTCTGTAAATATCTGATCCATGTCCACCTGGAGGAGATACGATTACATCAAAAGATGGTCTTGTAGTTCCAGTAGGTACTCCACCAGAAACTAAATCAACATTACCATAAGTGTATCCAGATCCTTGACTAGAAACGGTTACAGTATCAACCTTTTGATCATTACTCATTACAACGGTACATTCTGCACCAGACCCATCACCTTTAATGGGAACTCGTGTATATACTGCACCAGCAGTTCCAAGACCAACTCCACGATTAGTAATAGTTACAATCTTAATTGATCCATCTACAGCATTATTTCTTACTGCTGCATTATCTGTGCTGGTATCCCAACTTGGTGGGGTAGGAATAAAATCAGTAGATTCAAATTTTACAATATCACTTGGTTTAATAGTATAAAGATACTTCCAAATATATCCATCTCCACTACTACCTGGAGACTTTGGTTCTAAATCAGTAAATGTGGGTTCATCCAACGATGGCCTGCCGTTAGGATTCTCCGGATCTGTACCATTCTGAAGACATTCATAAATTCTGTAATCACTATTAATTACATAATATGAGGCAGAATATAAATTAGTTGCTCCAGAAACTTTAGCTGTATTAGACCTACTATAGTCACTACGATACATATCATACGTAGTTCCTGAAGTCCACAATCTTCTCTCTACCACTTGTCTTACATCAGAAGAAGTAATCTTCTTCAATGCAATCATATTATCCCAATAATCATTTTCCTGATTAAAGTTATCCTTAGGAGAAGGGGGACTAGTATCCCAATTCGATTGATAATCAGCAGGATTTGGCAATCCAATAAAAGAATAATATGAACTAGACTCTGAATTTACTCCAGCAATAAAGTTCTTAGCATTTAATATTCTAAGCTGATCAGTTATAATGGCGGCCATTTTTAGAACTTTTTATTTATTTATTAAAGATTTTACGATGTCTTAGTGACAGTATTATTTACCCTAGGGTATTTAATACCATTAACAGTATCATTAGTAGCCCAATCACGATTTCTAAAATTCTCTTGTGGATATGCTACACCTGTTTGGGGTCTTTTATAAAGATAACTTACATATCTATTATTACTCTCACCTAGGGCTTCATATGGAGTGGTAACAACACTACCTTGAGTTCCAATCTGAACTTTAGATGATTCTTTTAAAAACTCAATGGCTTCAGATTGTTTCATATTTGGCCATTGCTCTACAATACATGCAAGTAATCCACTAATTTGGGGACTTGCCATACTTGTACCGCTAATCGACCCAATGTAATAATTAGCATCTCTAGGATCTGTATATGTATTTGAATACCCAGAAGAACTATTTTTTAATGCAGACATAATATTAGAACCAGGAGCCCATATATCAATCCTCTCTTCAAAATTACTAAAATCAGACTTATAGTCATCAGTATCAGTTCCTAGGGATCCAACACAAATAACATTATCTGCAGACCCAGGAGTTGATCCTTTCCCTACACTATAAGCACTACCAGATACGGTAACTGTATTATCATAATCTTCACCACTACTAACATCTAAGGGCCAATAACTATTACCTGCAGAAGCAACTACAAGTACACCATCATTAATAGCATCCTGAATATCAGCATCTACTGATGATACTCTAGCTGGCATATAGCGGAAATATGTATTAAATGGAACAGGAACTCTTTTTGATTCAAGTACAGCTTTCTTCTCTGCATCCGTTCCAGTTAAACTAGTACTAGTTCCTCTATAATTTACACTAGTAGCATTAGCAACCCATCCTGAATTAGAACCATAACTATATCCCCAACTATTATTCATTACTGTGGGATTTCTTCTACCAGTTGCAGCATTAATAGATTTGTTCTTATGAAAATGCCTAACATAATCCCATAGCATATTCGTCCAACTAGTTACACCATTTCCTCCACCAGCATCGCTAGCAAATTCCATATTGTAAATAGTGGCATTTCTTGCCCATCCTTGAGTATTACCAGCAACAGTACCTGCTACATGAGTACCATGACTACTAGTTCCTCCAGCATAACTATAAGTTGGATTAGTACTATAACCTAATGCACCACTATACTGGAACCAATTAAATTCATTAGTACGAAGATTTCCAGTTCCATCAGGATTTTCTCTAAATTCTGGATGAGTGAAATTAATATGCCTATCACAAATAACAACATCTACATTATAACCAGAACTTGTAGTATTAACAGATCCAGTTATTTGAGTAGTTCCATTATCACCCCAACCTGCCGTTTGTTGGGCATCAATACATCTTTTTAAAGCCCAATTTTTGTCTGTATTAGCATCAGGTACTTTATCCCAATTACCATCCTGTGCTGCATCCCAATGTTCAATTGGAACTATTCCCAATTGTTCTGGTGGTTGTTCACAATCTATTACTCTACCGTCCCTTTTTATCTGCTGAGCTTCCTCATCTGTAAGCATGTAGTGAGTATTACGACTAATAGTTCTCCTACAGCAGCAAGTCACCACCCTATCAGGGATAGTACTTGTTCCACCACTAGTTTCCATATCATTATAAAATCGATCAGATTCGTTAATATCCCTAAGGGTAACGATATATTCCTTCTCCATTTACCCCTCCGCCTGTATTACAGTCAAAGTTACAGTAATATCACGAGAAACACTATCCTTATTCTTCACCTTAGCATAAACTGTTGTAGCAGGAGTACTGTCGTTATTCCATCCAAAAATACCTGGAGAGAATAAGAAAGTACTAGCACCAACCTGGGTAGTAATAACCTCTGCAATTACCCCCGAACCAGGAGTTGGGTCAGTTCCTTCTGCCCTAGAAGAATCCGCAGTTCTAGATGCAGCATCAACATATAAAACAACCCATGCAGGATGATTTATAGCAAGTTTAAGTAAATTATAAGCTTTAAAAGCAGTTATAGAAAGATCTACTGAAGCTCCAGCAGCTGTAGAACTAGTAGTTGCACTCTTATCTGTTCTAGTATTACTTACCGAAGAAGTACTAGTGCTACCATCTGCCATCAAATACTGAGTGGATGTACCACCTGATTTAATAAGAGAATTGGCAGTAATATTAGTGGTAGTAGTTGTACCTCTAGAACATACATTTTGTAACGTATCTGTCTCAGTATAAGAACTTAAATACGTAGTGCTATCGGTTGTTCCATCTGCCTTCAGGAATTCACTAGATGTTCCACCAAAAATACCAATTCCTTTACAAGTTGTAATTCCAGTTGAACCATCAACAACAAATTTGCTATTAGAACCTACACTTAAATCTTCCCACAAATCTACCTTACCTTCAAAAGTAGAAACACCTACAATATGTAAATCTCCACTTAAATGTGCTGAAGAACTACCAGATCTAAATGTTATTCCAGTACCAACATAAGTTTCGCCGTTATTACCACTCTGTAAATAAACATCATACCAATTATTAGCATCTCCAATTCTTATTCCTTGGTCATTTATTTTTACTTGTTTCGTACCAACAGATCTTAATTCTAAATTACCATTACTTCCTTGAATAAATGCTTTAGTTGCACCTCCGTGCATAAATTCAATTTTAGGTTGGTCGTGTGAAAATATAAGTTGGTCTGAATCAGGATTATTAGGATTACATATACTAGTAACACCAACAAGTCGAGAATTACCTTTTACAGTTAAAGGATGAGAAGCAGTTGTAGTACCGATACCAGTATTACTTAAAGTATGGATACCTGTAGCATTTTCTACAAAATATCCTGAAGCTCCACCACCTGTAGAAGCATTAATTTGAATATTTCCTGTGGCAGATGAAATAGTTACATTAGTACCTGCAACCAAAGAAGTTACAATGCCACTCAAACCTATACCATTCCCAGTAGTGGTTAAATAGGTGCTAGAATCGACTGTACCATCTCCTTTTAGGAACTGACTTGCCGTTCCCCCTGATTTAACATAAGCTGCTGCTGTAGACGTTCCTGAGACCGATACATCACCACCTACAGTAAGTGTTGCGGTTGCTGTAGTAGTCCCTATCCCAACATTGGATGTAGTAGTAATGCCAGTTGCATTTACACCCCAATCACCACCAGTAAAGGTGAGATTGGTTCCATCACCAAAATAACTATAAACTTCATCAAAATTGTTATTAACTATATTACCACCAGCACGGAGAGTACTACCATCTCCTGCATCAGCTGACGATCCTGTATTTATCCCTAATTTAGCCATTATTGAGATACTGGGTTTGAAATATTTAGACTAATTGCCCGTCGTATTTTTTAGCTTTCAACGGTAAAGCTCTTTGGACAGCAGCAGAAGTATGAATACCTGTAGGCATTGTTCCTGCTACTCCAACTCCATTATCACCATAGAATGGATAAGCATTGCTTTCTTTTCTACCAATAAGTTCAATCTTACCCCAACTAAATTCTCCAAGATATGGAGCACTGGTAAAGATTCCAACATATCCACTACCAGGACCACCTTCAGATCCAGTATTGTCAAAGGTATAATTAGTAGAATCGAAATAAATATTGGTTGCACTAAATGTCATAGTAGAAACACCACTAATCCGTGTGTGAATTCTTACTACATCTGTTACACCAATACCAGGAATAGTAGAGCGAACACTAGTTGCAGTGTCTACTTGATAAACATTATCAAAGAATGATTTTCCTATTGCAACAATGTGATTTTCAATATTTCTAGAAGTAATACTAGTTTGAGCAAATCCTAAATTAGATCTATCAATTACAAAGTAATCACCTCTCTTAATTCCACTCATAGTAACAGCAGTTCCAACAAGATTAGCATTGCGGAAATAAGATCCTTTAGGAATATAGAAATCAAATATTAATTTATCAATGTTACTAGCAACAGTGGTTCCAAATCCAACAACAGTGCCTGAATCACCATTATAAGACAATACAGTATTAGTTTCTGAAACTAATGTAGGAGGATCGATCAGAACCTGAGGTGCAGATGTATAACCTGTCCCACCATAAGAAACTGTCACTCCACTTACTGCTCCTCCTGTAAGAGTTGCAATTGCAGTTGCCGTAGAACCTAATCCAACTGGAGTCTGTAGAGAAACATTTGGAACAGAAGCATATCCACTTCCACCATTAGTAATAGAAATAGAAGTAACAGCTCCATTTGTAATGGCAGCAGAAGCAGTTGCACCAGATATAGAATCTTGATTAACTAATATAATCTTATCTTGAGTTGTTGCCCGAATATTAGCATCAGCATTTTCATTATAAGGATCAAAGAATGGTCTTACACTATCAACACATACTGTAGTAGATCCAATTCCAACAGGTTTAATAATAATAGCAGATGGATATACATTTGGTTCATACAATTCTCTATCTTTACCAATCTCAAGTTCATTAATAATCATATCTTCAGTTTGCTTGCACCACTTAACTGGTCTTACTAAAGTTTCATCTTCAGTATTACCGGGACCCCTATAAGGATTGGTGCTAACAATATCAGTAGAATCAACTCGTGTAACATTTCTTGGATCTTCTTCTTGCCAGAATTTTTGACCAATTCCAGGATCATACTCAATCTTCAAATTATCACCAATCTTAACGGTTTCAATAATATCTCTTTCTTTAACATCAATAGATCCACTTCCCTTATAGAAGATTACCTTACAAGTATCACCTTTTTTAGGTGCTTCTGTAAATGTAATTATACTTCCACCATCAAATGTATAACCTTTACCAGGAACCTGTAGAATGTCATTTACAAATATGAAAAGAACATCCTCAACATTAATCTTAGATCCTTTAGCAGATCTAATAGAAATAATATCTCCTGCCCTCTTTAATTGGAAAGCAACAGTATCACCATCAAAGTTATTTTGAGGACTATCTAAAGCTTCAAGAGTTCCAACAGACCATCCAGTAAATTCATCAGTAAATATTTGGTCAATAGTTAATTGGAATTCTTTAAATGTAACTCCCGAAGTAGTTGGAATTCCAGTATTTCCTCCTAAAGGAATAGTTAATATTTCACCAACACCAAATCCAGATCCAGTATTTTCAATACGGAAATCAGTAATACTTCCTCCAGCACCTACAACTAAATCAAGAGTTGCTTGAGTACCAACTCCACTATTAGAAACAGAACTGTATTCTAAAGGAATATTAGTATAAGACATTGGATCATCAAATACCACATCAAGTGATTTCTGTACCTTTCCACCTCTAGCATAGAAATGAGGTGTTGTAGATAAACCACTATTAATTACAAATGTATTAGAATTAAGAACTTCTAGTACAATTGTTCCACCAGCAGCAGGATCTTGTCCACTAGGAGAATTGTTAACTTGTCTAGGAGCAACAATTACACCTTGTACTTTTCCTCCAGAGTTCCAATAAGTAGGTACAGTAGAAACTCCAACATTAACAGTAAATTCTGTACTTGTACCAACCTTAGTAACCTTCATTCCATCATAATGGGGATCTCCAGCTCTTGGATACCTATGAATAGTAGCATTACTATCCCGATCACAAGTAAAGGATAGAGACTCTTTTGCTAATTTAATGGCAGAACCAGTATTTAAAGCATGTGCTCCAATGGTCATCGTCATGATACCACTAGTTGCATTATAATCAGCAGCCGTTACAGTATAATTCTTAGCAGAAGATACTCCAACATAAAGTTGAATGGTATTAACAGTTGTTGTACCAATTGAAATAGAAGTGTTAGAGAAAGGATCAGTATTTCTAGGATAAGTATGCTTAGTACTATTCTTATCCATATCACAAGTAAATGTCAATGCATTATCAGGAATTTTTATTGATACACCTGCTTTCTTTAATCCATTACTTACACCACTCACAAATGTATGAATACCCGTATTTGTAGATGGGATAGTATCTAATACTTGAACTTCAAAGTTACTTGTAGTTACACCAGAAATTGGTAACCAAACCTTACTCTTAGGATCAGTAGATCTTGGATAAGTCTTAATTTGTGCAGCACCATCAGCACCGTTATGAGCACATCTAAAGCTTAATGAATTATCGTTAAATTTAATTCTATCACCATTTGAGAATGTATGTCCAGGAACAGTACAAGTCATAATACCTGTGACTGGATCATAGATTGCAAAACTCACGGTATGATTAGTTTGACCCATTAAACCATGATTAGGAATCGTAAGGTCTAATAAACCAGTAGCGGGATCATAAGAAGCATTTGTTACATCATGTCCAACAGTCTTAGAGGTTCCAACATTAATAGTAAGTGTATTTCCTGTTGTAGCAGTAATCGCTGTGGATCCCATTCCAACAATAGGATCAGTGGAACGAGGATATGCATGTTCTGTTGCATAACCATCCATGCTACAACTAAAGGTTATAGCACCTGTGAAGAAAGTAACTCCAGTACCACTTGATGCACCATGAGCAGGAATTGTGAGTACCATATCACCAGTTGAAGCATCATAAGTTGCGCTAGTTGGAGTTGTGGTTCCTAGTCCAGCAATTGTAACTCCGCCAGCACTTGCACTAACAAATGTGTGACCATAATCACCACCAGAAATTACGGCATTAGTAGCATTTCCTACAAAATGATGAGTGTAATTTCCACCTGCAATTACTGCATCAGTTCCAACCCCTACAAATGTATGATTATAGACTTGTGTAGGATCAGCAGCAGTTACATTAATAGTAATCTTACCATCTTGATAGATAAGACCATTGGTAATAGCAGAAACAAAGGTATGAGCAGTAGTATTTGTAGATGGTGAAACATATAATACCTGTACATCAAAGCTAGTTCCACTTACATTAGAAATAGGTAACCACTTACCACTATATGGATCAGTGCTTCTTGGATAAGAATGTTGTGTTTTATGATTATCCTTTGCACAAGTAAAGGTTAGTGAATTATCCTCTAGTTTGATTTTATCTCCATTATTGAAAGAGCTACCAGCAACAGTTAAAGACATAATCCCAGTGGTGGGGTTATATGCAGCATTAGTTACTGTATATGGTGTTCCATCCTTAGTAATAGGAATTGAAGTATCATAAACCCTATCTCTGTTTCTTGGGTAGATATGAACATCAGTAGAAATTCCACCAGTCAAACCACAAGTCATTCCCAATCCAGTAAGAATAACATCCTTACCAACAGATAATCCATGAGTGGTTGCAGTGGTAACTGTCATAATACCAGCTGCAGCACTGTAAGCAACTCCAACAATATCTCTGGAAGCAGCACTAGAATAAGTACATGTAAATGCTATACCAGATAAAGTAACATCATCACCAGCATCCAAATCATGTGGGAATGCAGTAGTAATTGTAGTAATACCAGTTATAGAACTATAACCAACATTTCTAATATCTCTGGGTTTATAGAACGCATTCCAATTAGTGACTGCAATTCCTGTAATATGTCCTCCAGAAATTGAAGCAGTTCCAATAGTGTCTATCTTAACAGGACCTGCACTTTGCTGTTGAATAGAGACATTAACAGTTTGAATACCAACACGATATCCAGAACCAGTATTGCCAAGACTAATCGCTTCAATAGTACCACCAACAGAAACCAGAGCAGTTCCACCTGCAGCTACTAAAGGTTGATAACCTGTTCCTTCAGTAGATCCTACCGATAGGATCACTCCTCCAACAGGAAGTGTAGAAACATTAACATCTGTAGTCGATGAAGCAGTTCCTGTAAATTGAATACTAGTTATTCCTAGGTTTTCTTTTAATTCATAATTAATAACAGGACCTTGGAATACATCATTAATTAATATTACTGCATTTTCTGTCGCAATACCAGTAATATTACTACCATCAGATTTTATATCAAAATCTTTCTTAGTTCCATTAAATTCTGAAGAAATATCATCAAATACTCTATTAGCATAATAAGTGTCATTAGAAGTATTTTCTACTCCAGAGCGCATAAAGGTTCTTCCTTGGAAATTAGAACTTGTAGATATTCCAGTCCAATCCCTATCATCAGGTGGATTGGTGGTACTACTCATTGGCAAATTACCAAATGGTGCTTCAGTAAAGTTAAGAGTATTTTCAACAATATTATAATTACCATTAACTTTGGTTACTAATGATCCTGTAGAATGCCCTGCAAGAGATGTTCCTAACCATTCCCGACGTACTCTAACAATATTAGTACTACCAATACCTACACCTTCAATCTTAAGAATTTCTTGTCCAATCCTAATTAAATCTCCACCAAAGAATGATGTAATACCAGTCATGGTAATTAAATCATCTGTAGTATAAACCTGTTTTGCAAGACTGCTAGTTATTGCCGTAGCAACAACGGGAGATTGAATAATATTATCAAGACACAATAAAGCCTTAGCATTTTGATTAGTAGAAACAAATCTATGAGATGTACCAATACCTACACTAGTTAAATCTACACTCTCTGGTACTGATAAAAGTGCTTTACTAGCACTATCAGTTACCTTGATCTTATTCTCATCAATCTTAATAACAAATACTTCTCCAGGAAGTTCTGTAGTAGTTCCTATTCCAACGAATCCATCAGTAGCAGCAATTCCAATAGCTTGTGTACTTCCAGCACCAGCATGAACATATTTAACTTTTTCACCGCTAACAAAGAAATGATTTGGTAGTTCAATTGTATTAGCATTTACACTTACAATAGAGCTACTTTCACCATCAAAAGATCTATCAAATATATTGTATTGCTTATGAGTTAATGGGAATGCTCTCTTAATTGCTCTTTCAGTTCCAGTATATTCAGAAGATGCAACATGTATGGAAGCATTATTAAAATCAATAATATCTTTATCATCATCTTGTATCCTCAAAGCATTCATGAATACTTTTACTTGAGTTGCAATATTAGGTAAAGGAGTGAATATAAGTTGTGTAGTAGCAGCCATTCCAACTGCTCCACCAGCACCAATAACTCCATTAGTAGAAATTCCAGTATAGAAAGTTCCTAATCCAGCAAGAGTAAGATTTGGAGTTGTAGCTACTTCTCCATACTCATTAGTAAAGTAAGTTTCCCCAGTTCCAAAGGTTGAATCATAATCATCCAAAACTATCATTTCTGCTACTGTAGTTTCATCATTCGTAGTATCAGTAACTTGAATAGTGAAATATGCAGCATCATACGAATCAGGATACTGACCAACAGCTTTCGGTACAGGAGTACCAGAAGAAGCAATAGTGGTAGTACGACCTTCTAATCGAGCATGTTTAAGATCAAGATTGGATGTTCCTGTAGTAGATTCATCACCCAATGCAACTAAAATAGTATTAACTATTGCAGTAGTTCCTATCCCCGCATTAGGCCAAAAATCAATATTAATATTATTAGGTCCACTATAACCAGCAGAATATGTACCAAATCCTGGTAAATTAAAGGTATTCAAACTAGTAGTCATTTCACCATATTCTAAAAGCTCAACATTAGATCCATTATGTACAAGAGTTAATTCTTCAAATTCAAACTCTTGCATTCCAGTTGTTAGCTCACTATCTGGAGTAATTTCAATTAAAATCTTAGCTGAACGATAAGTACTAGCAATACCTACTACTGTAGTAGAAGGATTTGCTTTAGGAACACTTACACTGTTTGATTCAATAAGAGCCGGACCTAATGAAGTAGTACCTATCCCTAAAAGATTATCATCTAAGTTATAAGACAGTGCAACGATTTCATAATCATTAATAGTGTATTTGTTTGGATAGAATAATAATCTTCCATCATTACCCAAAATACTGAAATCAAATGATCCCATATCATAAACAGTTTCGACTCTTCCGTATTGGTTGATATATCCAAAAGTTCCATCATGAATTAAATCGACCAACATTATTTGACGTTCAGAGTAGAATCTCTTATCCCTAATATAAGTAATATATTTCTGTGCTCTATGCTTAGAAAGATCAAAAGTCTCTACAACAGTAAATCTAGTTGCTCTAGGATTACTATTAAATGATCCACTCATATCATCAATAGAAAGAACCCTATTACCTACAGATTCTTCATAATCAGTTAAAATCCTACTAGAGAATATAATTTGATCAGAAATTATTTCATTATTAACATTTAAAGAATTTTCTTTAACTAAATCAAAATCATAAAAACAATTTAAGTCTCCATGACCAACTATGTCATTTACAATTTCAAAAGAAGTTAAATCTGTAGTTAATCCAACAGCTCTTCTTTCTGCTTTAGAATCTAATTGATAATCAGAGAATTTCTTATGCCCTAAAGTATGATTTAAAGAACTTACAACATCATCCCATTCAGTATAAGAAACTTTAGACCTTAAAGAATAAGAGAAATTCTGATAATAATCATTATCTTGCAATCTTTGTAAATTATAATTTAAAACACCAGAATCAGTTTCCCATCCATTTTCTACTTTAGAAGTTGGTCCTACATCGAATGAAGAACTATAAGAAGATATGGAAGAAGCAATTCCTTGGGCATCTGAAGATTGTCCTTCAATAATTTCACCAATAACAAAATCTTTATTAGAAGAAACTGTTAATATCTCATTTCTACTATCCCAATGTTCAACAATACCAGTAGAAGAATCTGATTTAACGGTTTCTCCAACGCTGTAATTATTAGGAGTTAATTTAACATCAAACATTGGGAAATGTTTGGAATTTATAATTCTAGCAGCAGTAGAATTAAATGGATCATAGGATCCTGGATTTTCTCCTGGAACTAATTCTTTTGCTAAGCTATAAGTAACAATACCAAGTCCACCAATATTTGCATCAATTGCATCTACATTAAAGAGATTATATTCATATTCAGCTGAATTAAATCCTTTTCCAGTAGACCCTACACCAACACTAACATTCTCTATTAAAACTTTATCATTAACTGCAAATGGGAAAGATCCAGCAGTACTAAATCCACTACCTAAAGTAATAGTTACATCTTTAGTAATTGTATTAAATCCAACCGTACTAATTCCCACACCATTAGAATTACCTGTAGGAATAATAGATGGTATAACTTTACTAATACCACTAGTATTCCTTAAAATAGTAACCTGAGATTGTCCAAGGGTATATTTTAAATCAATATCTGGAACTATTTTCTTCGTTATTCCATCTAAAACAATTAATTTAGGTGCTACACTATATCCTCTTCCAACAGAAGTAATTCCAATAGATTCGATGGATGCCAAAGACCTCATCTTCATAATCTGCGGTAATCCAACACTTGGTCTTAAAGTAGTATCTGATGGGAAATTATATCCGATATCTCTAATTTTTGCTTTAGCAATACTACCAATTGAAGTACTTGCAGCACTAACAACAGCATTAAAACCAAAATCACTAGCAATAGTCGAAATTCCAGGAAGTGTATAATAACGTCTTCCACCATCTTTTATTTCAAATGAATTAATAGGACCATATGCAGTTCTAGAATCTGTCTTATAAGTAACAGAT
>VTLG01013138.1_pt1 | contig 23476 bp, 16 predicted proteins | sample 4694571 | NCBI WGS metagenome assembly VTLG01 (sample SAMN12604809, study PRJNA352737) | marine metagenome | biome: ENVO:00000447; feature: ENVO:00000209|ENVO:00000569|ENVO:01000036; material: ENVO:00002151; isolation source: viral sequences binned using virsorter ...
ATTTCTGTCAAGACTTTAAATTCCCATCCACGGTCAGCACAGTAATCTTCTGCTGCTTCCCACTTAGCTTGATTCGTCGCATAGGTCACAACCTCGTTAATATATTTTTGTGTCTTACGCTTTTGCTTCTTGGGAGGGTTCTTTTGATTTTCAGGTTTGACCTCAATCATCATCGTCTTGGTTGAATTATCTCTCTGCTTTACTCTAATAATAAAATCGGGAAAGTATCTTCGCACTTTACCAAATGGATCACGATAAGGTACAATAACCTCTTCACTTGCCCACCATACTATATTCTCATTCATATCAAAATAGTGCATACATCGTGCTTCCCAAGAAGACCTATAAGTTATCTTTGAAGGGTCGCCACGGTATTTTTTTGGGTGCTTTGGTCTAAATTTACCTGAATATGCCATATAAATAAATGAAAGAGTTTCTATCAAAGGAATATTTATATGGCAGAGTCAGTAAGTAATGATGGAAGTTTACAGCAAATGGCAGTAAACTATGCTGGGGAGACTATCGATAAATTAAAACATTCTGGTACTAGCATTGGGATTGGTGGTCCAATAACCTTTCCAGCAGACTTAGAAGGTAAACAAGAAGCAATTCGTTTTGAATTTTTTAGAGAATATCAATTTGATAGAAGAGAAAATAAAAAAGAAGCAGGTGCATCTTTAATAATCTATTTACCTATTCCTCAAAATTTACAAGCAGCATATTCTGTTCAATATGAACAAGCTGAACTCGGTGTTGCTGGATTAGCTGGTGCTAGACTAGGTGCAGGTCAAGATGTAGTTAGAGAGGGTGACATAGAAGGTGGCACACTTAATTTACTGGCACAGGGTCTTGAAGGTAGTGGTGCTGCTGGATTAGCAGCAGGTATATTAGGTAAACTTGGTGGTCTTGGTGGTGTTATTGCTGGTGCAGGTGCAGGTACTGGACTACAAAAAGCTGTAGATGGAGCTTTAATGGGCGCTGGCACAGCAAGAAATCCTCACATGGCACAAGTCTTTAAAAACGTTCAGTTTAGAAGTCATCAATTAGCGTTTAAACTTGCACCTAAGAATGTTGATGAACAAAATAGATTAAAGAATATCATCAAGGCATTTAAGATTGCGATGCATCCAAATTATAAACTAGCAGGACATTTCTTCGACTATCCTGGTCAATTTGATATTGATATTGTTACTGGTCAGTCAGATGAATATTTCTTCAATATAGGACCATCTGTTCTTACTAGCATGTCTGTTGACTATCTTCCGAATGGACCCCAAGTTCATAATATCAATGGTACTAAAGCACCTATAGCAGTTAACCTTAGTTTGACGTTTACTGAATTGCAGATTGTCACACAGAGAGAAATTAAGGAGTTTAATTACTAATGGCATCCTTTTATTTCGAAAACTTTCCCAAAGTTTCTTATGATATTAAAAAAAATGGGAAGGTAGAAAACGTAACTAATATCATGTTGCGTTATAAGTTCAACACAATTATTAAAAATTTTGTCTCTCCATATTATGATTATACTATTCAAGATGGTGATCGTGCGGATATTGTTGCTTTTAATGAGTATGATGATTATACACTTGACTGGTTAATTTATATGGTTAATGATATTATTGATCCTAACTTTGATTGGCCTCTAAGTCAACGGACATTACAAAGATATATTTCAGAAAAATATGGTAGCATTCCAACTTCACAAGCAACAATACATGAATATCGTAAAGTTTTAAATCAACAGTCCGTTTTATCAGATGGAACGATTATCCCTAAAAAAACTCTAGTGGTGGATGAAACAACTTACAATACTCTAAGTGAAGTCAATAGAGAATCTATCTCAAAATATCAGTATGAAACTGACTTAAATGATAGTAAAAGACAAATAAAACTTATCTCAGAAGAGTTTGTGCCAGGAATTTTGTTAGAAGTTAGAGAAATTTTTAATGGTCAGTAATAGTTATAAAGCAGAAAAAATTGATGTTCAATCGGCTGTCATTATTAATTATGATAGAGAAGTCATAACTGATATCAAAAGAATTTTAGTTGACTTCAATGTGTATGAAGATCTGTTTTCTCCTAATATGACTTTTAGTGCCACTATATTAGACAGTAATGGTCTCATTGAAAGATTTCCTTTTATCGGCGAAGAATTAGTTGCGATATCTTTTAAGATACCAACAGTTAAAAAATCTATTGATAAAGTATTTGCAATTTATAAAGTATCTAACCGTAAAGAAAAAGAAGAAAGAAACGAGTCCTATACCATACACGGTATATCGACAGAATTTATTGTAAATAGTAATGCCTCTGTAGATAACTCCTTTGTCGGATTACCATTTTCACAGATGGTCAAATCCGTATACAATGAGTATTTCAATAAGTCAAGTAAAAAAGTAGGAAATAAAAAATTTATAACTTACGAAAAAGATTTTTTTGTTGAGGACACCTACGGAAAGCATTCTATTGTATCGCCCCTTTCTACGCCATTTGAATTTATTCAGTATTGTGCAAGGCAGTCTCAATCATCAAAGTATAGAGAAAGTGATTACATATTTTATGAGAATGATGATGGGTTTAATTTCAGAACAATTAGTGGATTACTTGAACAAGATCCAGTTGAAGACTATTATTCAGTAGATCCTTCTGCTAAGAGAGGCAGAAATGATAAAGTAAAAGAACACCAGATTATTAGAGAGATTTCATACGATGATCGTGAGTTTGATGTTTTAGAAAGTCTAAACTATGGGTTATATGATAATGATGTCGCAGTCATTGACCCTATTTTAAAAAGGTTTAAAAATACTACGCTGAATTATCATCAGTCGAAAAAAGACTTTACGAACTTACATAGTCATAGATTCACATCTGATTTTTCTGTCTTCAAACAATTTGATGGCTCTTCTCATGCCAGATACCTCGTGTCAAATATATCAGATGAAACATACAACGAAACTTCGTATCTGAAAAATAGAACTGAAAATGACCCTGTATCTAAGCACCCATTTGTTAGACACAAGTTTTTAAATCATCTGGTTTCTAAAATTGCTCAAGTCAATACTAAATTTGTTTTGCGAATTGTTATTCCTGGAGATCCAACACGTAAGGTTGGTGATATCATTCGATTCTTTATTCCACAGAGAAGTGGTTCACAAGAATTTTTGAATCGTTATAATTTTATGTATGGTGAAAAAGAACCTCGTTTTATTGTCACTGCTATTCATCATAATTATTCTTACAAAGAAGATACATATATGACAACTCTTGAAATTATTAAAGACAGCCTGGGTCAAAAGGTATTTGCTCAACAGGTTTCTGCACTGGGTGGAGTTACATAATAATGGATTTTAAACCAGAATACCTTGGATATAATTTTATATGGTTTTTTGGAGTAGTAGAGGATCGTGATGATCCGCTTAAACTTGGTCGTGTGCGGGTACGATGTTATTCATGGCATACTAACAATAAACAAAAACTACCAACAGCATCTTTGCCATGGGCGCAGTGTATCCAGTCTGTGACTTCCGCAGCTAACAGTGGCATCGGTCAATCACCTACAGGACTTGTAGAGGGTTCTTGGGTCATGGGGTTCTTTTTAGATGGTGAAGATGCGCAGAAACCTATGATTATGGGTTCATTAGCTGGTATTCCTACAGAGGTAGCAGATACAGAATTTGGTTTCAATGACCCGAATGGCACTTATCCTACACTCATTAATGAACCAGATGTTGACAGACTTGCAAGAAATGATGCTGACTTTGTACCACCTCTACTCGCAACTAAAGAGTCCAGTAGAACATCATCTGTACCAACTTCTACAGGTGCGATATGGAATGAAGAGACGAGTAAGTATAATGCATCTTATCCTAAAAACCATGTGATAAAAACTGAAAGTGGTCATGTGCTTGAGATTGATGATACACCAGGTCACGAGCGTATACACGAGTATCATAAGTCTGGTACATTCCGTGAGATTTCAGCAACAGGCAATACAGTGACACGTATCGTAGGTGATAATTATGAAATTATTGCTGGTTCTGATTATGTAAATATTAAGGGTTCATCTAATATCACTATCGATAGTAACTGTACTACATATGTAAAAGGTAACTGGGATGTGCAAGTTGATGGCAAGTTTACTCTAAATGCGAAAGGTGAAAGCAAGATTGATTTACAGGGCTCAGGTTCTACCATTATATCTGATACCATTGGTCTTACAACTCATACTCATACGGACCCAGCGGGGGTTGCTGGTGCTGAAACTAGCACGGGAAACGATAGCCAATAATGTATATTTTTAAACATAAAATTTTAGTATCACTTAGAGTTTTTTATTATCGTCCAGACTATCGTGATATTATTCAAGAGTTTATGTGGCAAACTGAAGACTACAAACCTAAGTATCCAAGAGTAAACAAATTTTTATTATATTGGCGTGAACACATAGATGCAGTCATAGCAGACATTGAAATGGCAGAAATTGAAAACAAACCAAAATATAAATCTGTAGATGATATCTTTAAATATTGATATAAATAATACAAAACAAGAGTAACGGTAAAATGTCGGCATACGGTTCAGGCGCTATATCCCCAAGACGAAAAGAGATTATTTACAGGGATCTCGGACTGTCTTTTATAGCGCATCCAGTCACAAAAAAAGTCAAGGTTCTTGAAAATGAAGAAGCAATTAAGCGTGCTGTAAGAAATCTTGTGCTCACTAATAAAGGAGAGCGTTTTTACAATCCTTTATTCGGCGGCAATGTAACGGCTCATTTGTTTGAAAATCTAGATTTTACTACAGAATTTGATATTAAAAAATCCATCACTAAAAGTATTTCCATTTATGAACCAAGGGTTAATGTTGAAGAGGTTCGCGTAAAAACTAATCCAGACCGTAATTCTGTAAGTGTTACTATCATCTTCACTATTCTTGCAACAAATAGAGTTTCAGAAACAACATTTACTATCGAAAGAGTCCGATAATGGCAGCTAATAATGCAATTAGAGTTTCAGATATAAACTTCGATCAGATTAAGACGAATTTGAAAGCGTTTCTCTCTGACCAAAGTGAATTTTCAGATTATGATTTTGAGAGTTCAACCATGTCTGTATTACTAGACCTGCTTTCTTATAATACCTACTACAATGCGTTCTATCTTAATATGGTTGGCAACGAGATGTTCCTTGACTCGGCGCAGTTGAGAAACAGTGTTGTTTCCCGCGCAAAGCAACTGAATTATGTGCCTCGTTCTGCACGTGGTGCAACGGCAACCTTGAGTCTGTCTATTGACCCGCCTGGTGACCCAACATTTTATACAGTCGCTGCTAATACAAAATTCACTTCCACAGTTGATGGTATCTCATACACATTTGTGACATCAGAAGCAAAATCATTAGCACCATCTTCGAATGGTACTTTTACAGGTTCAGTTGACGTAGTAGAGGGCGAACCATTACAGCAAAGATTTACTGTCAGTTCTTCTAGTCCTGTTCGTTATATTCTGCCAAACGATAATGTAGATACTACAAGTCTGATTGTTCGCACACAAGAATCATCGTCTAATACTAGTATTACATCCTATAATCTAAATACTGATATATCTGCTGCAAATAGTATTTCAAAGATTTACTTCGTACAAGAGAATGAAGACAATAAGTATGAGGTCTATTTTGGTGATAATGTGTTTGGACAAAAACCAAAAGATGGCAACATTGTAATAATTGATTATCGTGTTGTCAATGGCCCTGCCGTCAATGGTGCAAACACATTCACTGGTGATTTCACTGTAACTACGACTACTCCCGCACAAGGTGGTGCATTTAACGAGTCAATTGATTCTATCAAATACAATGCTCCGTTTAAGTTTCAAGCACAGGATAGACTAGTCACCGCAAATGATTATAAAAATATTATCCTAGCAGAGAATGGTGATATTCAGTCTATCAGTGTTTGGGGTGGTGAAGAAAACTCACCACCAATATATGGCAAAGTATTCGTTTGTGTTAAACCTATTAATGGTTCTGTTATCTCATCAACAAGAAAATCAACACTTGTATCAAATCTAAAAACACGTAATGTTGTATCAATCGATACTGAGTTTGTCGATGCTACATATCTTTATATTAATCCTACCATTACCATTCGATACAATCCAAGAACAACCTCTCTTACAGCATCAGAGTTAAATAGTAAAGTTCAGTCTGCTCTTATTTCTTATGAGACAAATAGTCTTGGTAACTTTGGTAATAAGTTTTATGTCTCTAATCTAACGGAGATATTGAGGGCTGCAGATAACAGTTTTATCTCATGTGATATTCCATTCACAATCGAGAGACGATTTGTACCGATTACAAACGCCACTACTACATATCAGTTAGAGTTTGGTAATGCAGTACATCATCCACATGATGGTCATTTGGGTGCTATCTCATCTTCTGGTTTTACTATTGGCGGTGAGACAGTATTTTTTGAAGACGATGGCTTTGGAGTTCTTAAATCGTTTATTCTTGTCACTGGTAATAAGGTGACCAGAAATGCAAACTTCGGTACGGTAGATTACGAGACAGGTCTTATTACAATTTTTAATACATTAATTACTGACTATGTTGGATCTGCTATTTCAGTATTCATGAAACCAAAGGAAAGCAATATCTTTGGTTTGAGAAATCAACTTCTATTAGTGTCAGGTTCAAGCATCTCTACTATCGACAATGATACTAATTCTACTACATCTTCAGTCGGTGCAGTTGCAACAGAAGGCACAACGACTACAGTTCTAACGGATAATGCTGTCGGTAGTTATGGTGTATCATCTGTAGCCTCTATATCATCAGCAACTGGCACAACAACCACAACAACGTTTACAACATCTTCTTCTTCATCATCAGGTGGTAGTTCTTACTAATGGCAACGAATAAAAAAACATCAGTTCTTGTTGCGGAACAACTCCCTGATTTTGTTCGTGATGAAGGACCAAAACTTCAAAGGTTCATTGAAGCATACTATGAGTTTATGGAACAGAATGATGGTGCCATTGATGGCTCTAAAAATTTATTATCATATCAAGATATTGATACGACAACTAATTCATTTCTTCAGTTTTTTCGAGAAGAGATTTATAAGAATATTCCTGACAGTGCATTAATCGATAAGCGGCTACTTGCTAAACACATTCGAGAAATGTATCGAACTAAAGGCACAGAGAAATCATACAAGTTTTTATTTCGTGCTTTATATAATGAAGATGTTGACTTTACTTATCCTGGCGACTTTATGCTTCGCACATCTGATGGTCGTTGGGTACAAGAAAAGTATCTCCGTTTAAATGATATCAATAGTAAGGCAGCATCAGGTCTTGAAGGTCAAATTGTAACTGGTGACTCAACAGGTGCATATGCTCGTGTGGAAAATGTTGACCGTATTACACAGTCTGGTACAGTAATTACCGAGATATATCTCAGTAATATTGTTGGAACATTTGCTAATAACGAAACAATAACATCAGATGTTACATCAACTACGGCAACAATTGCAGTTGACTCTGGTGCAGCGTTACAAGAAAAACAAGGTCGTTATATTGGTACTCGTGGTCAGTTAAGTTCTGACCAGAGATTACAAGACAGCTTTTATTATCAGGATTATAGTTATGTCCTTCGCTCACCACAATTTGTTGAGCGTTATAGAGAAACAGTTCTAGAATTATTACATCCAGCAGGCACTAAATTATTTGGTGAGACGATGATTATCTCACCATTTAGTGTCAGGTCAGATACTACTGATACAGAATTTGAAATGGAAATTGATTTTGATTTACAAACTGACCAGCGAACTGGTAATGTCATAAGTATTATTACAGGTCCAGACCTTAGAGGTGCGGGTCGTTTATTCATTCCTGGTGCAAACACTACTAATACTATTTCTAAACTAATAGCAGAGGGTATTAAGCACGATGCGAATGACCTCAATGCTTATGCTGGAATTAAGATAAGAGATTTTGGTAGTGACAGACTAGTATTTGGTAATAATACTACATTTTTGTCCGATGGTTTTGTATTTCCTGGATTTGTAAAACAGAATATTTCGAATGCGAACAATATACTTGGTTTTGGTGGCACTAACTTTGGCACATTACAAGCAAATGATAAAATTATTTTAGCAAACACAGAGGGTTACAGGTCACAAATAATGAAGGTTGTATCTGTTGCGGGTGCTAGTTCTTTAATCACAAGTCCAGCAGCAGTTAATACAGGATTTCATCAACTATTTGCAAACTCTACCACTGGCGGAATCTTGGCACTTAATAGAGGATTACTACTAACAGACGATGTTATTATCTTTGATACACATGGTAGCAATCCAAATGCTCAACATGCTGTTGCTAGTTTGGGTAGTAATGTGGTCATGTCTATATTTCCAGACTATACTGGTCCACCACTTTCAAATGGTACATACAGTCTATTTCGTCCTGGTAGGACACCTGAAATTCCAACATTTGATGTAACTATCGAAACTTTCGATTCAGTTGCATTTAGATTTGATCAAGTATAATAAATAGATAAAACTTAGAGGCATACAATGGCAAAACAAACAATCAATCTTGGTACAGTTGCTAACGATGGAACAGGTGATTCCGTTCGTGCAGGTGGTGATAAAGTTAATGATAATTTTAATGAAATATACGCCGCTCTTGGTGATGGTACTTCTTTAAATGATGTTGTAACAAATACAACTTTCCAAAATACATTAGCTAATACTAATGCTCATATTAGTGCAGTAGAGACTAGAGAGGCAGTGCATACTGCTAATGCTCTTTCTCAATTAGCAAATACTAACGCTTATATTGGTGCAGTTGAAATTAGAGAAGCATTACATACTTCTAATGCTCTTTCTCAATTAGCAAATACTAACGCTTATATTGCCTCTGTTCAATCAGCAGAACGTGCTGCACTTGCTAATACTAATTCTTATATTGCAGCAACTGCTGCACTTTTCTCTAACGGAATAACTACGGGTACTACAAATCAAATCGCTGTATCTGCTAACTCTACAAATGTTGTTATTTCTCTTGACTCACCATTGGTATTCAGTGGTAATAATACCACTGGCATTTCATCTTTTAATATTACAGACTTACTATCTGCTACGCCCTCTGTGACGATTGATGCTATTCGACACGATAATACAAATGTTGCTGGAGACGCAACGAAAAATTTCTCACCAGCATTAAGAATTAGAGGGACCGAAAGACAAGCAAGAATTTTGTTTGATGGTGGCCAAGAAATGTTTGCCACTCCTAATGGTGACTTTGAGATTCAATCTTCTACCTCTTCAGGAAGTTTAGATATTGGTATTGGTTTTAAAACAACTACTGGTGACGATAGAAATACTACATCTACTAATAAAATTCGCGCTCACTCTAGAATGCAGATTGAAGCACATAATACCACTTCTGGTGCTGCTAGTGCCGTTAATACAAGGGAAGCTGCATTAATTATCACAGGTATCCGAGATAATACAGATCAACTTGGTGGACAACAGAATGTAGATTGGTCACCTGCATTAAGAATTAGAGGATATGGGAGACAAGCTAGAATTACTTTTGATGGTGGTTCAGAAATCGTTGGTGGTACAAGCAGTGTGATGAACCTTGAGGGGTCAATCCAAATTAATGGTGTCACACAGTCTGGTAGTGACTATGCAGAATATTTCGAAACTTACGATGGTTCAGCAATCGCTAATGGTATCCCAGTTATTCTTATAGACGGAAAAATTAGAGCTGCTAATACTACATCATCGACAAATGATATCATAGGTGTTATTCGTCCGCCTCGGTCATCATCAGCAGTCGGTGGTAGTGACCTTGGGGAGTGGCATAATAAATACCTCAAAACAGTATGGGGTAACCATATTCGTACAGACGATGTATTTTATACATGGACTACATGGGCTGTAAATGAACAAGGTCAAAATAGACCCACCGAACATAAAGTTACATCAATTGACGATATTCCATCGGGACAAGAATATCAAAGAGTTGAAAATTTTCAAAAAATTATTAATCCAGAATATGATGAGACTTTAGAATATCAGACTAGAGAAGAAAGACCAGAATGGCAAATCGTAGGTCTTCTTGGTCAGGTTCAGATTTTGAGTGGATCTCCTACTAACCCCAGATGGATTAAAATGAGAAATATTGATGATGACCATGAACTTTGGTATATTAGATAAAGACCAAATATTCATTATAAATAGTGCTAACACTTATTAAAAGAGATGCCAAATGCCAGGAATTATTACACATAAGTTCAGATTGAATAATGCTACTCAGTTTTTTGAGTCATTTACTGAAGCAGCAAATATTAATACACGCTATTATATGTTTTTAGCAAAAGCACATGGATGGTCAGATGATGCCTCTCCACCTGTTCCATCAGATACTATTTTGAGTTCTGACTATAATGTTTGGCGAAACATGATTGCAGCAAAGCGTGTCACTCCAAGTGATGCAACATTTGTTGTCGCAAGACATGATTGGACCTCTGGTCAAGTATATACTCCATATTCGGATTCAAATGCATCTCTTTATACTAGTGCATTTTTTGTAGTCACTAATGATTTTAATGTTTATAAATGTATTGATAATAATAATGGAGCGTTATCAACTGTTAAACCTACGTCAACTGGTACTTCAATTATAACGACTTCTGATGGATATCGATGGAAATTTATGTATAATATTTCCCCTGCTGATGTATTGAAGTTCACGACAACAAATTTTATTCCTGTTAAAAAACTTACTTCAGACGATGGTAGTCTACAATTTAACGTTCAAGATGCAGCATCAAATGGTTCGATTGACTATATTGATGTCACATCTGCTGGTTCTAATTACCTTTATGCTGCTGGTAACTTTTCAAATGTTGATAGTTCAACCATCGTAAAACTTACTAGCGCAAGCACAGTAGATGACTCATACGTTGGTTCTACAATCTATATCAGTACTGGAACAGGCTCAGGTCAATTAAGAGAAATCGTTGACTATCAGGGTAATATTAATAAAGCAACTGTGAACGCTGCTTTCTCACCTATTCCAACAACAGGGTCTTCATATATCATTGGTCCTAAAGTAACTATTACTGGTGATGGTAGAGATGCATTAGCATACGCCAATGTTGCATTACCCGCTCTTGCCTCTGCTACGACTGGTAATTCTGTCAATGAAGTTATCATGATTAATACTGGTTCTAACTATAGTAAATATGCTGTAACAATCTCTGCTAACAGTTCACATGGTTCTAGTGCAAATGCTGCTGGTAGTGTTGCCCCATATGGTGGTCATGGTTCTAATCCTGTAAGCGAACTTGGCGCAACAGACGTTCTACTAAATGTTCGTATGACAGGAACAGAATCAGGAACCTTTGTAACCAACAACGACTTTAGAATTGTTGGCTTGGTTAGTGACCCTGTTCTTTTCTCGGGCGCACAGGCAAATTCAACTGTTTATGACATGACAACTAAATTCACTGTAACTGGAAAAACTGGTGTATTCTCTTCTGACGAGATGATTACTAACGCTAATGGTGCGGCTGCTCGCTTTATTTCATTTGCAAATACAAATGCTTCTGGAACTCAAGGTATTGTTAGTGTCACAGGATTAGATGGTAAATTTACTGTCAGTGAAACTATTACAGGCAACACCTCTACACAAACTGCTGTGGTATCGTCTATAAATAATAGAGACTTACGAGACTTTGTTGGTGAAGTTCTTTACATTGAGAATAGAACACCTGTAAGTCGGGCAGCAGATCAGACAGAAGATATCAAACTTATCGTTAGATTTTAAGGTTTAAAAGAATGACATTAGAGACTAATTTCAATTTATCTCCCTATTTTGATGATTTTGAAACAAGTGCAAAGTTAAAGAATTACCACAAAGTTCTCTTTAAACCTTCACTTGCTGTTCAAACACGAGAACTAAATCAACTCCAGACTATTCTTCAAAATCAAGTCGAGCGTTTTGGAAATAACATTTATGAGGAAGGCACGATTATTGATGGTTGTGAATTCCAATATGATGCTAATGTTGCTTTTGTAAAGTTAAGAGATAAAGATATTGGTGGTAATAATATTGTCATTACAAGTTTTGCTAATGGTGTAGTTCAAGGTGTAACCTCTGGCGTCAGGGCCAAAGTTATTGATGTTGCTGCAGGTGCAGAAGCAACCTCACCAAACTTTAACACACTCTTAGTTAAGTACATTGATGGCGGCACCGCAAAAACAAACAAATCATTTGATTTAAATGAACAGATTGTTTTCTTATCTGCAGATGGTGGTGAAAACCAACGAGCAAATACTATTGCAAGTGGCGCATTTGGTTTTGGTTCTGTTTTCAGTATTGGCGGCGGTACTATTTTTGCTAAGGGTCATTTTATTAATGTTAATTCTCAGACTATCGTATTAGAAAAATATTCTACCAAACCATCTTATAAGGTTGGTTTTAAAATTTTAGAAGAGGTTGTAACAAGTGCAACTGACACTACTCTTCTTGATAATGCTTCAGGTTCATTTAACGAGACTGCTCCTGGTGCAGACCGTCTTAAACTTACACCTACACTCACAAAGAAATCATTATTTGACTCCTCTAATATCTCCTCTGCTAATACAGCTTCATTTACACCTATCTTTGAAGTTGAGAATGGCCTTGTAAAGATTGTAAGAGATGATACAGTATTTAATAGTATCGCCAGAGAACTAGCAAAAAGAACATATGAAGAATCAGGTAACTATCAATTAAAACAAATTAATACTCATGTAAAAGAGCATTTAAATACAGGCACTAACTTTGGTCGATTTACTGCAGGTGAAGGTGGTGATAAGAATAAACTTGCTATTGGTATTGAACCTGGTATCGCTTACGTTATGGGATACCGTAATGAAATTTTAGCAACAGAGTTTATTGAAACAGATAAAGCAGTAACAACAAATAATGAAATTGGTGTTAACGTCACGACAAACTTCGGTAACTACGTTATTGTAGACCAAGTTGCTGGTCCATGGGATCCAACCACACTTCAGTCCGTATCATTACGCGACACTGCCGCCACAGCGATTTCCTCAGCAACTTTAGGCACTGCTGGCGCACCAGGTAACGAAATTGGTACAGCTAAGGTAAGAGGGTTTGAATATTCCTCTGGTTCAGGAGTGCTTACCAAGTACAGATTATATCTATTCGATATTCAAATGTCAGGCGACCCAACAGCCAGAGGATTTTCTGATGTAAAATCTTTTTACGTTAATCAACCATCTGGTCCAGATTCAATTTGTGATGCAGTCCTAACAAATAATCTATGTGTTCTTGAAGAACCAGAGTTTAATCGTAATATCTATGACTTAGGTGTACGTGCAACAAAAGAACTTAAAACTCTTGCTGGTGCTGTAAACGCTACTTATGAGTTTCGTGATAAGGCAACGATTTCGTTTAATACTGGTGGTTCTGGTACATTATCCATCACAGGCGCACACGCGGGTGGAACAGAAGAATTTCCTTACGGTACTGGCGCACTAAACGATACACAAAAAAGAGAGTTTGTTGTTGTCGCTGGAGCTACGGCACAGACTGCTAGTATTCCTGGTCTTGTTAAACAAGTATTTGGTGCTGTTGCTAATACTCAACAGGCAAACACTCTTGTTGGTAATAGCACAAGTTTCTTGACAAACTTGAAAGTTGGTGATTACATCTCAGTTTCTAATACTAGCGGTCAAGCCTCTATTACAACTCGTATTGTGGATATTGCCAGCGATACTGTTATGACAACTAATCCTGCTATCGCTACTGTAGGAGACTCAACATTCCATTGCCTTGCTGCTGATAGTGGTGCAGGCACTGCTGAAGTTCACAAGATTTTTCCAACAGGTTATGTCTTTGACATGACTGAAAATGGTACGGGTGGTGTAGAAAGAAGTATTACACTTGCTTCATCAACATCCGCAACCCTAGATCTAAAAGAAACATTCGCCAATAGTACTAACATTCTAGTTTTCTTTAATAATAAAAGAGAAAGTGCTGTAGGCATTACAAAAACGGTTCGTAAGAATCGTTTCATCAGATTAGATTTGTCTACTCACAGTGCTAATACTGTTGGTCCATATACTTTAGGTGTTGCTGACGTATTCAACTTACGCAAAGTATATCTTGGTACAACATACTCAGTGAATAATCGTGATGTAACATCTGAATTTAGAATTATTCGTAATACTACAGATAGCTTATATAAACACTCATTATTATCCTTAAAAGAAGGTAGTATTCTATCACTGGCCAGCACTGATAAATTGGTAGTTGAATTTGATTACTTTGACCATAGTGTATCTTCTGGGATTGGTTTCTCGTCCGTTGATTCGTATTCTATTGATCCTGATGAGTCAACAACAAATAGCACCACAATTGCTACACCACAGATTCCAAGATTTGAATCTACAGTAACTAACAGAGTATATGACCTAAGAGATTCGATTGACTTTAGACCTAGAGTAACATCCGCTGGTAATACAAACGTTATCACAGTTGCCGACTCTGCCATCAATCCACTGTCAAATAGTTCAGTAGATGTAGACTCAGACGGTTCATATGTACCTGTGCCTAATAAAACATTTACAAGTGATGTTACATTCTACATGCCTCGTATTGACCGCGTTGTTATGGGTAAAGATGGGAAAAAGAAAGTTGTAAAAGGTATTCCATCAACTAAGCCATTCCCTCCTGCTGAACCAGCAGAGTCAATGTCACTGTCGATTCTCCATGTGCCACCCTTCCCATCTCTTTCTTTGGAGAACTCATATAACTTTACTGACCCACAAACTGCTGGTCCAAGAGTAGACCTTGCCGTAAGAGTAAAACCAATCTTCCATCGTAGATATACAATGCAAGATATCTCTGGGATTGCAAGTCGTATTGATAGATTAGAATATTACACTGCTTTGAATGTTCTCGAAAAGTCAGCGAGAGACCTTTCTATCACAGATTCTAATGGTCTTGACAGATTCAAAAATGGCATTTTTGTAGACTCTTTCTTTGGTCACAATAACGCAGATTTGACTGACCCATCTTATAACATCTCTATTGATAAAGTCAAGGGTGAATTAAGACCTAAGTTTGACCAGCAAAACATTGACATTACCTTTAACTCAACTCTTTCTTCTAATGTTACCAGAAAGGGTAAGCATACAAGACTAGACGTTACCTCCAATACTAATTCATATCAAGTTGGTGATGTTGTATTTCTTGGTGGTGCTATTGGTTCAGCAACAGCGGCTGGTACAGTTAGAACGGTAGTTGCGAACTCATCTATTGTTCGATTGTATCTTCATAATGCAAACGGTACATTTACAACATCTGCTACTTTGAAAAAAGATGGTTCATCTACTACGTCAAGCATCTCATCAATTCAAACCGCTACTGAAGGTGACCTTGTAACACTACCATATAGTCATAATATCTTCATTGACCAACCTTGGGCATCTAAGACTATCAACCCTGTTGGTGAACTATCCTTCAACTGGGTTGGTAATCTAAATCTATTCCCAGAGGCAGACCATTGGGTAGATACTACAACACAACCAGATGTTCAATGGGATCTTGATTTGGCTTCCAATTGGCAAAGTCTAAAAGATGCTTGGGGTACAAATTGGAACGAGTGGAGCAATGATGGTGATAGCGTTCAAACTAGAGAAGTAAGAGGTGTTGCGTTTGTTGACCTTGAAACAGATGAGCGTGGCGGTGATTTCTTAAATGGTCACGGTGCTATTGACTCTGTTAAAGTAACAACGACACAAGACCAAGTTCGCACTGGTACAAGATTAAATGTTCAAACTTTCGAACGTACACAGAAATCTGGTCCTTTCTTAACACGTACTGATATTGTTCCATTTATGCGGTCACGTATTATTAGGTTTGCAGCAACTGGTATGCGCCCTAATACAAGAGTATTTCCATACTTTGACAATATCCTAGTAAATGATTTCGTTGCTCCTACTACAAAAGAGTTTGCTAATACAAGTAGTTTAGGTGGTTCGCTTGACACCAATGCTAATGGTGATGTATTTGGTATCTTTATCATTCCTAATAATAACTCTTTAAAATTCCGTCAAGGTGAGCGTCCCTTTAGATTAGTAGATATCGCTAATACAGCAACACTTACTGGTACAGAAACAACCTCTGCAGTAACTAACTATACATCACTAGGTTTAGCAAGTTCACAGAGAGGTATCACGTTTAATACTCGTGAAGCAAGAGTGTCACATGATACAGTATCTGAAAGACGCAATATCACCACATCAGAGTTTACAGGGCTACAGGCCCATCTAGATCCTGTTGCACAAACGTTCCGTCTTGGTGACTCAGAGTTTAATAATCTAGATTTTGCAGACAATCGTTTTGGTTCTGGTGCTGATGGTGCTTTCATTAGTGCTATTGACTTATACTTCCAGCGCAAGAGTTCAACCGCTGGTATCGCAATTGAAATCCGTGAAGTTGTTAATGGTCAGATTACAGCAATAAGAGTACCATTTGGATACAAGCGTCTGGAACCTGCCGACATTAATATTTCTGACACTGGTAATGCACCAACTCCATTCTACTTTGACTCGCCTGTCTATCTAAGAGGTGATACAGAATATGCATTTGTCGTGAAACCAGATGGTTCTAATCCAGATTATCGTTTATGGATTTCAGAATTAGGTGACATAGATACTAACTTTGGTGCAATCATTGACCAGCAACCAGCGGTCGGTATGTTGTTCACATCTGCTAACGATAGAACATATACGCCAAGACAGAATCAAGATATTCAGTTTACTATCTGGAGAGCAGGGTTCAATACTTCTGCTACTGGACAGGCTGTATATACAAATGAGAATGATGAGTATCTAAACGCTACGCAGTTCTCATCAACTAGATTTAATATTGGTGAAAAGATTCGTGGTGAAGCAGTCATTCTCATGACCTCTAATGCTGAGAATATCGCAGTAAATGATACCTTGACAATCGGCTCTAATACTGGTAAGGTAAGAAAGCTAGTAACTACAACTGACACACCAACTATTAAAGTTGATATGAAGGGTAGTATTCCTAATGGTTCTACGGTTACATTTAGTACTGGTTCATCTACATATACTGGTGTAGTTAATACATTTACGCCAAATACTGCTACTGGTTTTGTTCAATATTATAATGCACCAACACAGGATATTGTAGCAAATGGTTCCTCTGGTGTATTTACTGCTAATACTACTGCTGATGATGGCTTCTATCGTGGTCAGGTAAGTAATGCATCTGCACAGGTATTCGGTGTAAGAGAGTTTAAGTATGACGTTCTTGTACCAAAATTATCCTTTGCTAAGTATGTAGATACAGATGTGATTTGGACAGCAAATACAACAGCAAACAACTTTGCTATGTCACAATCACAAGTTTCTATTGAACCATTTGAGAATAACGAGTTTGTTGAAGGCGAAAAGGTTATCGCTGGCAGAACAAAAGAATTAGCAAGTCTTGGTGGTGCGAAATCCCTCCGCATCACTGGTGCTCTAACTACAAATGCAGACCGACTTTCACCCGTAGTTGACATTGGTAGAACTAAGTCGGTTATCCCAGTTCATAATATTATAAATAACTTGAACACTGGAGAACAAGGTAATTTCGGAAGCGCCGCTGCTAGATATATTTCTAAGAAAGTGGTGCTGGCTGATGGTCAAGAAGCAGAGGACTTAAAGGTCATTATTTCTGCTTATAAACCAGCGGCTGCTGAAGTTGATGTATATGCAAGGATTCAGAATGCTGATGACCCTGATGACTTCCGTGATAAAGATTATACTAAGTTAAGACAAGTGACTGCCTCTAATACTTTCTCTAGTATTGTGAACAAAGAAGACTTTATTGAAGTTGAATATGGGTTTCCTGCTGCTAATGCTTCTACATTAGGTGCATTTAACAATAGTGCTAATAATAACGTGGTGAGATACTTTAACTCTGCAAATGCTCACTTTGATACATTTAAGTATTTCAGTTTGAAGATTGTGCTTAGAAGTTCAAGTGGCTCTCATGTTGTTCCAAGAGTGAAAGATTTAAGGGCTATCGCGTTACAGATTTAAGGAAGCAAAATGTATATGAAAGTTGAAGAAGATAATAATTTGGTCCGTGACACGGAGACTAATGCCATTCTTAACGTGAATACTTCCGCTCTTCAGGCATATAAAAATAGAAAAAAGCAGTTTAGTAAAATTGACAACTTGGAAGAAAAAATTGAAAAGTTCGATGAAAGATTACTAAATATAGAAAATCTACTTATCTCGTTGAAAAACAAATTAAAATAACCATAATTAGAGGGGTCTTTTAAAATGGCATCTGTAACAGTCTCATCCGTGTTAGGTCAGCTAACGTCATCTAATACAGTCTCCCAAATTATGGGCGATGTTAATTCACTCAAAAGTCTATCTGCACACGCCCCATCTTATGTTGCTAACTCTGAGTTTCAGTCATTTGTAGCAAACACAAATACTTATATTGCCTCTGTAGATGGTTCAGCAGGTTTAGCAGCACAGACAGCTAGAATTGACTTATTGAATACAAACCTGACAGCTACTAACACTGCCATTCGTAATGTTATTTCAACAGAGGTTACAAATCTAGTTGACTCTGCTCCTGGTTCTTTAGACACTCTAAATGAACTTGCTGCTGCTTTAGGTGACGATGCAAACTTTGCATCTACTGTTACAACTAGTATCGCCACTAAATTAGCATCTGCTAATGTTGCTGTTTTTTCTGCAAACACTAATGGTATCGCGCAATCACTATCATCAGTTCAAATGTCTGATAATGCAGTCTTAGTTGATCCAGCAGGTCACTTGACTATCAATCTCGGTGGTTCAGTTTACAAGATTCCATATTTCAGTTAAGAGTTTATAAATACTAATAATAATTCCATAAGAAGGGAAGGGTAAAATGGCATTAGCAGTCTCCACACAGTTATCAGCACTTACTGGATCTAATACTGTCCAGCAAATGATGTCTGATGTTAACTCACTTAAAACATTATCTGCACTTGCTACAGATGCAACAAGCACATCTGATGTGGCACTTGCAAATACTAACGCATTCATCACATCAGTTCAAAGTGCGGAGCGAGGTGCGCTTGCAAATACTAACGCATTTATTGCGTCAGTTCAAAGTGCAGAGCGGGCAGCGCTTGCTAACACTAACTCTGCTATTGCTAGTGTTTCAGCTTCTGCTTTATCCTCTTCAGATGCTGTTATCAAAAATGTCGCCACTAATCAATCAATGAAAGCAAAGTTGCTTGTTGATAGTGAAGGTGCCTCGTCTGGTGTTGACATTGCAAACGGTCACATTCAAATCTTTAGCGCAACAGGTAGTCCATCAAAGATTGACTTCTATTGCGAGACAGGTAATGCTCACAAGGTAACTTTGGTCGCACCTGCACACGCTAATTACTCAGGTGATGTTACTGTAACGCTTCCAACTTCAAGTGGCACACTTGCTACTACGACACAGGCAGCGACAACTGGTAAAGCAATCGCCATGGCAATCGTATTCGGTTAAGGGAGAGATAAATGGCCTGGTATTCAAAAGACTATAGTTATCCTGTTCCACGTTGGAGGTTTCCTCATCGTTTAAAAGATGAAAATGGTAAGTCATATACTGGAGAAAATGCATTTGATAATCGTCACAAACTAGGTTGGATTGATGTTCCTAGCCCACCAATAGTTGATAATAATCAAGAACTAACTTGGTTGGGTTATGTTTGGAACGTTACTGATGTAACAGATAAAAACATTGCTAATGAATGGGAAAAAGTTAGAGACGATAGAAATCAATATTTAGAAGATACAGACTGGACTCAAGAACCAGTATCAAATGTTGTTTTTAATACAATTGAATTATCTTCAGATGCAGTTTATTCTACTTTTTCTATGACTTCAAATAATGCAGCAATCTCAGTTGATGATACTGTTACTTTTGGATCTGTTACAGGAGTTGTAACAGACGTATACATGGTTACTCCACCATATGATACTGAAGAAGGAGAAGTACCTGATGGTGTCGTAACAGTTAAGACCCAAATGACAGAACACATTGCAAATGGTTCAATCATCAACTTCACAACTGCTGCAAACACAGAAGTCAGTTTTACAGGTGTTGTTGCAAATACAGTCTCAGAGGCAATCATCGATGGATTAGCAGTTGGTGAGACAATTACATCTGGTTCAGTTACAGTAGATATTCATGAAGTTGTAGTAGCAAACTCAACAGCAAACATTATTAGAGTGGTAACTCCTAGTGACATTCCAACTGGCTCAGTTACACTCAATAGCACAGTTACATTTGCTGGTGCGGCCGATTCTGTTACAAGTATGGCAGCATATGGTCATCCTGGTAACTATATCGATGCAAATGTTCATAGTCAGTTTGTTACATATCGCCAAGAATTGCGTGACTTGCCAGCAACTTATGCTGCTAATGTTTATGCTGTAGTTTATCCAAGCTATCCAGACTACCAAGTTGATTAATAAATAACGAGACATATTTCAAAACTAAGAGAGGTATCCCATGGCTAATCCAAATATTGTTTCAGTAGCAAGAATTCTTGCTAACACTGTTACAGGTTCAATCACCACTTCTAACACTGTGTTTCATACAAACCCAGCTTCCAGCGGTGCAGTTCATAAAATTAATTCGGTCATAATTTCCAATATCGATGGCTCTGCAAACGCCGATTTCGATTTGATTATGAATAATGCTGGTTCAAACACATTCTTGGTTAAAACTGTTGTTGTTCCTGCTGATGCTACCCTAGTTGCATTTGATAAGAATAGTTCGTTCTATCTACTTGAGAATTCAACAATTGGCGGTGCCGCTTCTGCTAACAACGACTTACAGTTTACAATTTCATTAGAACAAATTTACGACTCTTAATTTTTTCTTTTAGTTTTCTTTAGAAAGGAGTCGAAATATGTCTCGTTATACAGGTTATAACCAAACAGGTTTTGCCAATAGTACAGTTGCGGTTACTCGTGCCGCAGTTGGTACTACTACACCAATTAATCAGGCTAATACTGCTGGAGCAATTGGTGGCAATGACATTTATGGTGCTTTTGATACAACTACAACGGTGTTAAATTCAACCACATATGTGTCTGGTAATACCGCTATTAATACAACTACAAAAAAATTCGGTAGTGGTTCTTTATCTTTAGGAGGAGGGGGCAGCAATTATCTCCGTTTAGAACAAGTTCTCACAGCTAGTGGTGATTATACTGTTGAATTTTTCTTTAAAACTAATAATGTTACTACTAATAACCAGTGCATTATGGATCTTAATCAAAGCAATTCAACACATAGTGGAAATAGCCCTTATGGATTTTTACAATTTTGGATCGTAAGTGGCTCCGTCATTAAATCAGTCCAAAGTATAAATGGTAGTAGTTGGGTTGATTCAGGTGGTAGATCATCAGGAACTATTAGTGCAGACACATGGTATCATATCGCAGCACAAAGAAGTGGAAGTTATACTTATTACTATTTGGATGGCGTTCCTTTCGGGGGCGGTTACCTAAACACTGGAACTACCACATATACAGGTACTGGTTTAACCTATCTAGGTAGAAGAGGAAGAGGTTCTCCTGTCTACTATCTAAATGGAGACAATAGTTTTATTGATGATTATTTGGTAACACCTGGAAAAGCAAAATACGCTACTGGTGGTTTTACTCCCCCTATAAGAGCTGCGGGTGCTAAGTTAGATGCAGTATCACTTTATCTACCTTTTGACTCAGATGTAAATGATGATTCATCATTTAGCCACACGGTAACTGCTTCTGGAAGTGCTACCATCTCATCCACACAGGCAAAGTTTGGTGGTAATAGTTTATCTTTAAATGGTACTAATCAATACTTAACAGTTCCTAATGATAATGTTTTCGATTTTGGTAGTGAAGATTTCACCATCGAAATGTGGATTTACATGACCTCAAATGCGGGTTCAAGTGCAGGTGATAGACATGCACTTGTTGCTAGGAGAGCTAGTAGTAGTAATCGCAGTTTTCATGTAGGTATTCAACTAGATAGTGGTCAACAAAAGCTACAGTTTTCACACTCTACAAGTGGTAGCGGTGGTTCGCAGACAAACTATGATACTGATATTCAATTAAATACTTGGACCCATTTAGCTATAGTTAGATCTGGATCAAGTGTTTTTGCCTTTGTTGATGGTGTTAAAAATGGGACATCACATAGTATAGGTACTGATACAATTTATGGAGGAACTTCGGACCTCACTATTGGTTATCGTGCTGAGTCAAGCCAATACTTCCCAGGTTACATCGATGATCTAAGAATCACCAAAGGTACAGCACGATACACAAAGAGTTTCATTCCACCTTCACAGGCCGTTGGTGCCACACTAAACGGTACAAATGAGACTAATACGACAACAGATTTTACAGCACTCTATCTACCATTTGACTCAGATGTGAATGATGACTCATCAAATAGTTTTAGCGTGACCGCTTCTGGTGGTGCTGCTGTTTCATCTGCACAAGCAAAATTTGGTGGTAATAGTTTAGCACTTGATGGATCGAACGATTATTTAACTATTGCGTCTGGTTCTGAGTTTCAAGATTTCAATAGCACTGAATTTACAATTGAGGGTTGGTTCTATTGTACAAATGACACTAGTAATCAGCATAATATGATTATGAGTACTGGCACTGGTTCAAATAGTTGGAATATTGCTGTTAAGCCAGATACTAAGCAATTTCAACTTTATGATGGAACAACAAGAAATACCACTGGTGTTTGGACTGTAAATACTTGGCATCACTTTGCTGTGTGCTTCGATGGCACGACGCTGCGTCAGTTTATCGATGGCTCACAAATTAGATCAGAGTCATATTCTAATCTAACCACTACATTTAGTAACATTGATATTGGTCGGATTGGCGGCGATGATGATTATTATTTTAATGGTTATTTAGACGATATTAGAATTCTTAAAGGACATGCCAAATACACAGCCGATTTCGCAGTTCCTACAACTGCTGTAGGTACAAGTGTCAGTGAAACAGTAAATGACTTAACTACATTGTATCTGCCATTTGATGGTACAACAACTACAGTTAGTCATATTCCATCATTTTATGCACCATATGACTCCGATGTAAATGATGATTCAAGTTATGGTCACACAGGAACAACAGGTGGAGATCCCACGATTTCATCTACACAAAGTAAATTTGGTGGATATAGTTTGCATCTTGACGGAAATGATTATGTTAGTTATGGTAATCATTCATCTTTTGATATTGAAGATGAAGATTTTACGATAGAAGGGTGGGCATATCGTACTTCAAATGTGACATATGGCACACTAGTAGCTAAATGGGATAGCAGTGGAAATCA
>VTLG01016594.1_pt1 | contig 23476 bp, 13 predicted proteins | sample 4694571 | NCBI WGS metagenome assembly VTLG01 (sample SAMN12604809, study PRJNA352737) | marine metagenome | biome: ENVO:00000447; feature: ENVO:00000209|ENVO:00000569|ENVO:01000036; material: ENVO:00002151; isolation source: viral sequences binned using virsorter ...
AAGCAGCTATCCCCCTGTTGTTTCAGTTTAAAAATAGTACCAGATTCACCCAGAACAAATACATACTAGATATAGTATGACTATATATGGTGTAGTTTTGTACACATACAAGATGTAGATAAGGCAATAATGCAGGGATAATTCAAGGCAGGGGTTCAATACGCACTCCCTCTTTCAAACTGTTGTAGCCTCTAAAGATATGCTGTTAAAGGGGTACTATATATTGTGGTACTAGATATAGTAGGGTACTTAATTAAAGGTATATATTAGTATAGGGTACTTTACAAGTAAGTGATTAACAATAACTAAACAAGAGGAACACAACTAACCCTGTGCCACTCCCAACCCAACCGAGTGCTTCTGTTTAGTAGCTTATTATCATATGTGGAGTAATAGCCTTTAACGCTAGTTATGATGGTCCTGCTAATCCACTTTAAGATTAAATGTTTAATCAAGAATCCTTTTCTAAAAGCAGGAAGGACTCCTTACTTGATTTCTACTATAGCATAACTTTTATTTTTAGTGGTAATATTTTATTAGGGAGTGTTGATTAGTAAGAGTTTCCTCCTTTCGCTTACGCCCTATCTCGGCACTCCCTACCTTTTATTACACATAATTTTTCACTATGGTATAATTTATATTAAAGAAGAAACAAAAATGAAGCATTTGTGATTTCATTTTGACTCCTTTTTTTGTTTATGCTAGTACGTACGTATGAGTCAAACCCTCTAGCAATAGAGGGTAAGGCTTTTTAAAAAAAAATTTTTTTTACACCCCATAAGAATTTAGTGATTATACTATAAAGGGTACAATATAATAACAGTACTGGACATACTGTACATTTGCAGAACCTCACGCAAGTGAGGTTTTGTGTTATGGTGAGAATATGAACAAGAAAATAGTGAACTGTGGTTCTTGCAATAATCCTCTTAAGTTTTTCCGAACGTTTAAAAAATGTGTTAATCTAGGTTGTGTAGATTACAACAAACATCTGAGGAGATATGATGCCAATAAGCAAAAAAGGAATGAAGAAGAAATATAGTTCCAAGCGTAAAAAATCTAAAAAATAGTGTCAAAGAAATTATGTTACGCAGCAGGGTGCCATAGACCACTACCTCCAAAAGCTAGGAAGTTCTGTAGTGTCCGTTGTAGAAATAGAATCAGTCAACAGATTAAAAGAGCAAAACAAAAAGGTGTTGAGTGGTCTCAAGAAGAAGATACCTTAAGCATACCTAGTCAGAAAAAAACAGTACAGACAAGACGAGGCAAGGTCTATGAGGACTTAAAAGAATCAGGATTAGCTAAAGAGATACTAGAAAAAAAACTAACTATGTCTGAAGCTGCAAAAGTATTAGAGACATCAGTTGCCTCTGTGTCCATGGGTTACAATGCCTATGTAGAAGATTTAAAAAACGAAGAAGAGAAGAAGGACTGGGAAGTACCACAGGTTGCTGAGAAAACACTAGAAGACTTTAAAGATTTTAGAGAGAGATATTTTCAAACCGAACAAGGTGTTCCTTATGAGACACCAGACTTCCATATCAAATGGATTAAATCAATTTTAGAATCTATAGATGCAGGTGAGCAACAAATGATTCTATCACCACCACGACATGGTAAAACAGATTTGCTTATCCACTTTGTTGTATGGCTTATCTGTAAGAACCCTAACATGAGAATTTTATGGGTAGGTGGTAATGAAGACATAGCTAAGAACTCTGTTAGCTCTGTTATGGACCAACTAGAAAATAATGAATTATTAATAGAAGAAATATGTGGACCTGGACCAAAATTTAAACCACAGAACAGAAGTGGTAAGGCTTGGTCATCTACAGAGTTTACTGTAGGTACAAGAACAGTTACTGGTATTAAAAGTCCTACAATGATTGGTATTGGTAGAGGTGGTAAGATTTTATCAAGAGACTGTGATGTAATTATTGCAGATGACATTGAAGACCACAGTTCTACTATGCAACCAGCATCAAGAGACAATACAAGAAACTGGTGGACTACTACACTATCAAGTCGTAAAGAGGAACATACAGCTATGATTGTTATTGGTTCAAGACAACACTATGACGATTTATATTCACACTTACTAGACAACGAATCTTGGAAAACAATCGTAGAAGAAGCACATAACACAGGATGTACTTTACCTGATTGGGATGAACAAGACCATATAGATTGTATGTTATGGAGTTCAAAGAGAACATACAAATGGTTAATGGATAGAAAACGTGCTGCAGAAACTACAGGTGGTAGAGCTATTTATGAAATGGTTTATCTTAATGTAGCTATGCCAGATGGACTAGCTTTATTTGATAGAGTTGAAATAGAAGAGTGTAGAGACCAGAAGAGGGATATAGGGCAGATACCTAGAGGCACACGCCTTATTGCAGGACTTGACCCTGCCTCAACTGGTTATCAAGCAGCATTTCTTTGGGCTTATGACCAAGAAGCAAATAAATTACACATGGTAGATATGAACAACTCTTTAGGTGGTGGTATTCCACAAGCACTTAATATTATAAAAGAATGGTGGCAAAAATATAATTTATCTCATTGGGTAATAGAAGAAAATGGATTTCAAAAAGCAATTAGACAAGATACTTCTATTAGAGAGTTTGCATCAGGTCATGGAATATTTTTAGAAGGACATGAAACATATAAAAATAAATTTGACCCTATCTTTGGTGTAACAGCTATGAGACCTATGTTTCAAGAAAAAATAATTTCTTTGCCATATTTAGGATTTGAAGCCCAAGAAAAGGTAAACTTATATACAAGTCAGTTAGTATATTTCAGCTCTGCTAAAAATAAGAGTAAGACTGTAGGAACAAAAACCGACATAGTTATGGCTAGTTGGTTTCCTATGAGGTCAATTAGAAGAATGCAGAAAGAAAGATTTGCAGAACTAGGACATGATTATAGTCCTAGCTTTAGTGGGTATGAGACTACTAATATAGATATAGATACATGGAGATAAAGTGCCTTTAAGTAATGATGAAATATACGATAGAATAGATTACTTACGTACTGTTAATAATGAAGCTGTTATTGATAGAGCAAGAATAAGAGATATTATGAATGGTGGCGAAGCTGCTGTTCGTGCATTGTTAGGTAAATCTATTGACGTAGAATACCATGAGCTACCTGCACCTAACTTATTCCTAACTGCTTTAGAGAGACTTGCTCAAAAACTAGGAAGAACTCCAGATTTAAAAATAGATATTGTTAACGAAAAAGATTCTGAAAGAGCTAAAAGAAAATCTGAAAAGCTAGAACGTATTGTTATGGCTTATGATAAAACTCAAAAACTTACTAAACAGTTACCACAAGTAGGTAGATGGCTACCTGGTTATGGTTTTGTTGTTTGGGTTATTGGTCATAAAAAAGATAGAGATGGAAACCCATATCCTCATGCTGAACTAAGAGACCCTTTTAATTGTTATCCTGGTTATTTTGGTAACGACCAACAACCAGATGAACTTGCAATTATTAATAGAGTTCCACATAAAATATTGGCACAACAATATCCAAATGCTAAAAAATATATTTACGAACAAGATAAAGATGCACAGGTAGATGCTTACTCTGTTCTTATATCTTCTAATGATTACAAAGGTAGTTGGGCAAATTCAACAGGTCATGGAAAAGTTGTAGTTGAATATATGAATGAAGATGGAACATATGTTTATCTTCCAGAAAATAGAAAAATTATAGACTTTATGCCTAACCCTTTAAAATCAGGTCCTTGTTTTGTAGTTGCTAAGAGATATGCTTTTGACCAACTGCAAAGTCAGTTTCAACATATAACAGGACTAATGTCTAACATGGCAAAGATTAATATTCTTGGAACTATTGCTATGGAAGATGCTGTGTTTACAGAAACAAATATTGTTGGTGAAATAGAATCAGGTAAATATAGAAAAGGTAGATTTGCTGTAAACTATTTAGCTCCAGGTTCTTCTGTTAATAAACCTGTAAACAATCTCCCATATCAATTATTTCAACAAGTAGATAGATTAGAACGACACTTAAGACTTGGTGCTGCTTATCCTGTATCAGATGATGGACAATCTCCAAACGCATTTGTTACTGGTAGAGGATTAGAAGAACTAGGACAATCTGCATCACTTCATGTCAGAGAGTATCAAACTGTATTAGCAGATGCTATTGAAGAGTTAGATGCTAAAAGACTTGAATATGATGAATCAATGTATCCTGGAAAAAGAAAACCTATTGCAGGTTATCATAAAGGAACAGCTTACAAAGAAACGTATCAACCTTCGGCTGACATAAAAGAGTTTTACACAACAAGACGTGTATATGGTGTTATGGCAGGGTTTGACGAGCCACAGAAAATAATAACAGGATTGCAACTTAAACAACAAGGAATTATTGATACACAAACTTTACAAGAAAATATGGATGGGTTAGATAACATAACTAAGATTCAACAAAGAATACATTCTGAAAAAGCAGAAACAGTTTTGTTTGAATCACTTATGGCTCAAGCTGCACAAGGAGAACCAAAAGCAACTATGGCAGCTATAGAAATAAGAAAGAATCCTTCACAGATGTCTGAAATATTAGATAAGTTTTTTACTCCTGAAGAACCAGAAATGTCTCCAGAGGAAATGGCTTTAGCAGGTCAGCCTGAACAAATGGCTGGTCTTCCTGGAGCTGAACCAGATATACAATCTGTATTAGCAGGTCTTGCAGGTGGAATACCTCCAGAAGGTCCACTACCTCCTCAAGGTCCAATGCCACCAGGAGGTTCTCTTGGGTGAGCAAGAATTAAAAAAACAATTTTACGATATTATAAACGCAGAAGATTGGGATTTTGATGCAAATTATACTCCAGAAATGGATGACATTAACTTTGGACAAGTTATTTCTTCAGCCTTATACCCTACACCTATACCAGGATTGTTTATAACTTTTATTGTTGATTTGAATATAGATGAAGGAGGATTTCGTGGTTAGAAAACCAAGTATATTAAAACAAGCTACTGATACTAAATTAGATGGTGCGTATGCAGACTTACAAGCAATACCAAATGACCCAGAGTTTGGTGGAGGTGTAAAGCAACAACAAATGATAGATGCTGTTCAATCTACAGGTGGTATGCCACCTGCTGCATTAGCTCAACCTGCTTTTAAACCACAAGATTTATTTGCTTTACCTACGGAAAGAGAAGCTGAATCTGGATTGGCTGACAGTAATCCAATGCAAGAAGTAGGACTTAATCCTGGTTCTGATACACAAATATTAATAGATATAATTAAAGAGGAATCTCCTACTGCCAGACTGAGGTTCTAATGTCTTTTTGGAACAAAGACTGGGAAACCAATCATTTTAAATATCTTCAATATGAAAAAACAAAAGACGCTAAAAAAGCATCTTTAGGTGGAGATGCTACAGAGTTAACAAATAAATATAATCACTTTAAAGATTTAAACCCAAATGAAATAGATGAAGTTATTGCACCTGCTGCAAATTTAAATATTACTAACAAACAATATTACGATATTTATAGAAACACAAAGTCTGCTCCAATAACAACAAATAATAATAAACCTGTAAAAGTTAATGATGAATTAAAAAAAGTTGGAATGACTGAAGGATTATATAATGCTGAATTTGTATCTAAATCATTTGATGAATATAACGAATCAGCTTTATTTGGAGGACGTGTATTAGTACAGACTCTTCTTTTTGGTTTAAATTATGTAGGTGAAGGTTTTAACAGGTGGTTTCAAAATAATATTTCAACACCTTTTTCTAGGCATCAAGAAGATGTAGTTAAAGAGTATGGTCCAAAAATAGGAATGACTCAAGAAGATATGTTTGAGTTTGAACAAAAGGGAGACAATGTTGACCAACAAGATATAAAGGCTTTTGGTTTAAGAGCAATTACTGCTTTTAAGGTTTTAAATGACCTTGGTGTTACAGGTCCATTACCAAGAGGTATAGCTAAAATAGCACCTGAATCTGATTTAGCAAAATTTATAAATGCAGAAATTAATAACATAGAAGCAAAAAATAAATCTTATTTAATAGCTAAAGGTGTTACAGATGAAAATGGAAATCTTTATACAACAAGAAGTCAAATGGATGTTTTATCAGAAATTGTAGGAGAAGAATATCAAAGTCTTATAAGACTAAAAGAAAGAGGTCAGCAAAGAGATTTAACAGAATTAGAAAAAATAGGCATTGGTTTAGAAGCCTATGGAAATATTGTTGGAGAAGAAGTTAATGCTAATGATTTTTTAAATTTAATTATGGAACCAGAAGCGTTACAAGCAAATAGAGAAGATAGAGAAGGTTACACACGAGCAGGTATTCCTGCTAATCCAGGAGACTTTATTATGTATTTTGGTACAGGTAATCTTCATGGTAGATATAGTCCACAAAATGTAATTTATGAAGATATTAAAAATACTTATGATGACAAAATACTAGAAGCAGAAGAAGCATTTAGAAATAATTTAATAAATATAGATGAAAAAAATAATATAGTTTTTAATTTAGAAAACGAAAAAGATGCAGCATTATCTGAACGTGGATTTGAAGCTAATAATGGAGTAGCAGGATTATTTGGTGGATTTATAAATGCTTTAATATGGTTAATAACAGACCCTGTTTATGCTTTTTCTAAAGGTGTAGGGGTAGCAGGAAAAGCTGCTAATAATGATGTCTTAGCAGGTATAGGCAAAAAAATGAAAGAGTTTATTGATGATGGTGGTAGCTTAGATGATTTTTGGAATCAACATGATGATGTTTTAAGAGGGCTATCTAACGAGTTAGATTCTATGAATAAAGTAGAAGAGTTACCAGTTTTTAAAAGGCTTATTGATAGTGGGTTTAATCATAAATTTGCTAGGCAAGTAGTAGATGCAGCAGACTCAGATTCAATATATCAGTTGTTAAAAGATGCACCTGCTCAAGGTTATGTATCAGATATGGTTTATGGTAAACAATCAATAGGTAAGTTAGGACAATACAGAATACAATCTAAAGTTCTTAGCTCAAAATTATTAACAGCTATAAGAAATAAAACTATTGATGGTAGAAGAGGTGGAACTTTTAAAGAAATAATAGAAGGTACAGATATAAGATTACCTAATGATGGTGCAGGTGTAGAAATAGATTTAAGAGATACACAAAATGCAGTAGTTATTTTTTCAAGAGTATCTACATTATTTAAAGTTCCAGAAGCTAGAGCTAATAAATTATTATTAGATTTTCAAAAAGCAATAGATGATGGATTATATACTAAAGCACAAGAAATATATTATGATGGTCTTCTTATAACAGAAGGTTCTTTACAACTTAGACATTTATTTGGAATGACAGATGATGAAATAAGATTGTTTTGGCATGGTGATAAAAAAACAAAAGGTGCTTTAAAAAGAGTTAAAAGAGGATTTGATGATACTGAGGGTTTTAAAAAACCTAGTAGAAATGAAATGTATTTTGATGGTGATGAAGTAGATATATTAACTCAAAGACAATTTGGTCATCAAGTAAATGATTTAGCAGGATTAAAAGATTTTGAAGACCAATCTATTGAACTTCTTAGTCAATTTACAGGATATGGTATAGAAGTTCCTGATGTTATAAAAGCAATAAAAGCTACCAGTCAAAGAAGAAGACTTAGGGCAAAAGTAGTAATAGAAAAAGAAGGCATTGATGAAGTTACTGCTGCTGCAAGAAAAGCATTTGATGAAGGTAAATCAGGAACTATTTATGACCCTGATACACCAATAGGAAAAATAATAAATGAAATAGCTCCTGGAGTAGATGACCCTTCACTTTTATTTAAAGGACAAGAAGCAGGATTATCTGCTATAGAAAAAGGTACTTTTGGTTATGTAAGAAGTCTTTGGTACCCACTTGCTTTGTTAGGAAGATTTTCATATCCATCTAAATTAGTTATTGATGGTAACTTAAGAATGTCTTTACTAGGCGTAAGGTCAATGTTTAGAGGAAGCCCTCTTAATTATATAAAACTTATGATGAATGACGAAGCAGGTTTGTTGTCTAAAATATTTGGTAAACCATCTACATCTTTAAAAGGTCCATGGAAAAAACATCCAGAAGATTTTAAAAAATTTAAAAAATTAGAAGAAAAAATACCTGCATGGGTAAGAAAAAAATTAAATATCTTTGTTGACTCTGCAGAACGTGGTATTCCAGAATTAGATGGTGTTATGTCTGCAAGTCCTACTTTTACATTCCGTAAAGGACATGGTGATACAGGATATTATTTAGTTAATAAAATAGGACAAAAGAATGTTCCTACACCTGAAGGAGAAATGCTTGATTTTGTATTAGATGATTCTTATATAGAAGCCTATGCAGAATATTTATTTCAATATATAGATGATGACCTTGGTATGGTTGTTGCTACATTAATGAGAGATGGACATGATGCAACATCAATATCTAAAATTATTCAAGAGACACCATCTTTGCGTGGGATAGTTGAAGAATCAAATAAAATGATGTTATCAAGAAGTAAATACCATCCTGGAACTATACCAATAGCTACTGGTTCAGATAGTTATGATAAATTAGCTAGACATTATGTAAACACTTTAAATAATTACACAGGTGGACATGACGAAATATTAGAAATAATAGCTAATGGTAGAGTAGGTAAAATTGGTGGTAGAACAACAGTAGATTTAAGGTCAGTAGATTCTATGTCTCCAAACCAATATTCAAGATATTATCAAAGACTTAAAAAATTAGTAGGAAGGTATCAAGATGATTTGCCTTCACAAATTCCAAAACAAAAAGAAGTTGTTGAGGATGTAAAAAGTTATCAAAAATTTATGAACGCTTTATTTTATGCTACTGCACAATTTGAATTTAACCTTGCAAGACTACCTTTAATTAGACAAGCGTATGAATGGTATTTGCAATCAACAATAGGTTTTGCTAGTAAAGGTGCTTTAAATGATTTGTTAAATGCACATTTAGATGATGCTTCAAATATAAATCTAAGTGATGAAATGTTTGAATTGGTTCAAAAAGAATATGATAAAGTTAAAGATTTAGTTTCAGATGTTTCTATTGTAGATAGAAAAGTACCTATTAAAGTATTTGATAATGGTGATTCATTGTCTATTATTGGTTATTCTGAAAATGGTCAACAGTCTTTAACTGTATTAAAAAGATTTAATGCAAATAAAGATTCTTTAGATTTAGATTTAGATTTATATAATACTGAATTAAAAACTTTTAAAACTCAAAGAAAAGTTGCTGACTATAGAGTAGGAGAAGACTCAGATGCAATAGGTGTTTATAACTTTTCTATTAATAAATCAGAAGCAATTATTGATGGTGCTTTACCAAACAAAGAATTATTAATCAATACTATTGCAGATTCTTTTAATACTACTACAGATACTGCAACTAAATTAGTAGATGAAGCTATTGAATATCTTGCTAAAACAAAAGGCAAGTTTGATTTACCGACTAATCAAAGAGAATTGTTTGAATTACTGGGTATTACTGGTAATGATGCTAACTTAATAAAACTTGAAAGAGTATTGCAATCAGGAAAGATGGCAGGAAAAAAGGAAGCAGGTAAAAAACAAGATGTAGGTATTTCAACAATAGAGAGAGTGTTAGGTACAAAACTAGCATCAAGAAATCTTTTTCGTAAAAAAGGTTCTGTTGATGAAAAAGCAGAACAAGTATTTAATGACCTAGGAGCAAAATCTATGTCAGGAGAAACAGGAGGTAGTTATGACTTAGGTTTAGATACGTTTGTAGAAAAGCCTGGATTATACGTATCTCCTTATGGAGCAAGAGAAAATGTTGTTAAAGGTGTATTGACTAAAAATGTAATTAAAAAATATATAGAAAAAAATAAATCTATATTAAGTAAAGAAAATCATTATTTAGGTGTATGGGTTGATGAAAAAGGTGCAACTCATTTAGATATAACTGTAAGAATAGATAGAGGTGTAGGTGCAAATGTTGTTAATGCTAGTGATGAAGCATTAGCTAAAGCACAATATTTAGGAATAATGTCTAAACAAAAAGCTATAGGAAATGTATCTGAAACAGGTTATGAAGATATACTTACTATGAATAATCCAGATGCTTTTGATGTAATAAGAAGAGCAGGTCAAGATTTATTAAATACATCTGCTCAAAGAAAAGCATTTAATCCTAATAAAGCTATAACAGTATCTGCAGTAGGTAAAGTTAGACCTTATGATATTCTTGATAAAGCAGGTATTAGAGCTATTGTAAATCAAAAAGCAGGTAACGTATCAATACTTAAACCAAATAGTAATCCAATTATGGAACGTGTATTTAGTGGTGATTATCAATCAATGCTAGATATGAATGATATTAAAACAGGATTGCCAAGAAACATGACTATGGATGATTTGCATGACAGAGCTTGGGAGTATGCTTTTGAATTGCACTCAAGGTTACTTTATAACTTAACAGAAAGAGGTTATTTTTCTCAAGCATACAGAATAGGATTTGCTTTCTTTGAAGCATGGAGAGAAGTAATAGGTAGATATGCAAACTTAGCTCTGGCTAACCCTAAAGCTGTTGCTCAAATAGGATTTGGAGTTAGAAAAGGAATTGAACACAATTATATATACGAAGATAAATATGGTGATAAACATTTAATAATACCAGTAGGTGGAACTCCGTTTGAAGATTTAATTAAAAGTGAAGGTAGAGGTATGTGGACAGATGATACAGAAATAGATGATTCAAGTATTATTGCAAAAAGAAGTTTTCCTTTAACTGGAATGTTAGTAGGTGGTGGTGGATTGTTTCCACCAGTAGGACCTGCACTTATGATTCCAACTGGTTTGTTAGTATCAGAAAATCCTGGAGGTAAACGTTTATTAGAAAAATGGATATTTGGTGGTTTTGAATTACAGTTTGCAAATGTAAATTCTTTAGAAGATTTACCTGCAGCAATAGTAAATAGCACTATGCCATCCGTAGCTAAAAATACATTAAATGCTGCTGCTTTAAATTTTGGTAAAAAAGGTTTAGATGAAGATATGTGGTTTTCATCAGTTAATCAAGGCTATCAAATTGCAGGGTTATTACGTCCTGATTTATCTACAGACGTTGAGGCTTTAGAAGAAGTTGCTTTACAACTAGCAACAAACTATATGCAAATAAAAGCATGGGATAGATTTATAAATCCTATGGCTCCAAGATTACACGTTATGTATGAGGTAGAAGGAAACGAAGCTGTATTTAAAGAATGGTATGACGAAAGTGGAGCAGACCATGGTCTTATGTATAACAACTTTGTAGAGATAGCAGCAATTATGGGATTTTATAATGATATAAAAGATGAATATGTTATGAAGTTAGGACAACAAGGAGAGTTTTACGCATTATTAGAAATATCAAAATTATTAGGTCTTGATAGACATAACTTAGCTGAAGCATTTACTTCTACTGCTTTACAAATAAAGGGTAAGAATATTTCTGAAGGTGGAAGATTACCTAGAACAACAAAAGAATATGATTTTGTATTAGACAATCCAGAATTAGCAGCAGATTATGGACCAGTTATTACTTATTTTGCTTCAGGATTAGATGAAGGTAAAGTAGATTATTCAGGATTTGGTTCTATTAAAAACTTAGGTCTCATGAGACCTAAAACTAATGATGAGTTTTATTTTTCTGTTCAAACTTATCTTGCATCTATTGTTGAAAAAGGACAAAAAGATTATTGGTCTCAAGTTATTGACAACAGTACAACAGACCCAGGAGAAAGAGCAGCTAAGAAAAAAGCTAAATTTGCTTTAATAGAAAATGAAACAAAAAAAATGTTTCCAATGGCTTATGGTAGTTCTGCAGAATTAAATAAAGTATTAGGTATGGATTATGAATTTGGAGTACCAAATGATGTAATGATTGATTACTTTAACAGAGCTGTAAAAGATTCTAGGTTTAAAGATTTTGAAATGACTGATGAATTAACAGAGTATTTAGGTTATAGACAAACAGTAATAGACAAAATACAAGTAGAAAAATTAATGCCTATGGAAGAAGATGCTGTAAATTGGCTTATGAGGAATGAATCTCCAGCAGCTCAAGCAATTAGGGAAGAGCTGTTTACAAAAGCTCAGATAATAGGCAGAAAAAACCCAAAGTTTCTGATAGTATTTGAAGAGGTATTCAGTTACGAACTTACAAAATTTGGATTAGGAGATTAATAAATGCCACACGAAGAAGGACACGGACCATGGGGAGTAGGAGATAATACAGGTACTACACCAGGAAATACTACACCTGGAGGTAGAGAAGCGTTTCCAGGAACTGAACCAGGTACTACTAATATTCCACCTTCAGCTACAGGAGATAATGAATTTGAATATGTTATTGACCAGATATTAACAGGTATTGTAGGTTCTCCAAATACACCATTAGGTAATGGGTTTCTTGACGAATACGAAATAGATACAGGTAGAACAGGTAGAGCAGGGGAATCAGTAATGTCTGTTGTAAATGCAGAAGAATTTTTAACAAGTGATGAATACCAACAATATAGAAGAGATATGTTAGGTGTTTCTGCAGCTTATAAGTATGTTTATTTTAAAAGAAACGTTGGTGAACAAGCAAGAGCTATGACTCCAGCTATGAGAATACAAATTAAAAACTTATTAGCAAATGCTGGATTAATAGATTTAAGTAAAACTATTGGTTCAGGAATTGATGAGGAGTTATTAAAAGGAATAAAACTAGCTATGGAGTTTTCAATGAACAATGGTGGACAGATGTCATGGGTAAATGCAGTTAAAGTTTTAGAAGCTAATGCGTTTTCAATAAACGCTTTTACGCAATCAGCAGATTACACATTATCAGAAGAAGCTATATCTGAATTAGGTGATGAGTTATTAAAAACAGCAGAAATTAGAAAAGGTTCTCCTTTAAGCGATTATGAAAAATCTTTTATTAGAAATAAATTTACAGAAGGACCAATAGTAGAGTATCAAGATTACTTAGAAGGATTAGACCCTGGTAGTAAAGAACAACTTGTTTCTATTCAAGGTACAGGAGCAGGTCAATATATACCAGGTACACCAGCAGAAGAACCTGATGTAGAATTATTACAACAAGGAAGTGATGATTTACTAGATGAGGTATTTAAACCAAGAGAAGAATTAGAAAGACAAGCAGACCTTGAAGATGATACTTTCTCAAGAATGTCTGCAAATCTTAGAGGTTTAAATGCAGCAGAATCAACACCAGTAAAGAGGATATAAAATGGAACCAGACTCATATCCAACCCAAGCAGTTATTGAAGCATTACAGAATGTTGGTGTATCAGCAGAAGTAATAGAATATGTTGTACCTATAGCAGGTTACGAATCCAGAGTTAATGGAGTTTATTTTACAAGAAATGCGTTAGACGAATTATCTCCATCATGGGGTATATTCCAAGCTAATTTAAATTCAATGGCACCTGGAATATATAAAGCTATGAAAGAATTAGGAGAAATAGTTCCTAATGTTAGTAAAGAACAAGATAAAGTTTTATCAGAAAACAACGCACAACCAGGACAAGAATCATTATTAAATTTTACAGATGAACAAAAACAATTTGTTGCTACTTGGTTTAAAGAAAGAGCTAACTTAAACGACAACGCTTTAGTTTTTAAATACATATTTGAACAAAAAACTAAAGATGTTACAGCTAAAAATTTTAAAGAAGCTATTGATAAACTTTATCCATTAACTGTAGCTAAATTTAATGACCCTAAAAATATTGATGCACAAGAAGTTAAACAAAAAATAATAAATGAAATGAATCAAGAACCTGATAGAGGTATTCCAGAACCAGAAGAAGGTTTTGTTCCTGGTCCACGTCCACCTAAAGAAGTAAATTTAGGAATGGATTATCTACAACAAGTTCCAATACAAGCACAACCTTTACCACCAAATATGAATACACAATCTTATAGTAGAGTTAAACAAATGTTGGAAGCTAAAGTTAAACAACAAAGAAAAGAATCTGGTCTTCCTGACATGAGAGTTTCAGCATCAGAAAATGAACATAAAGATAGCTGGACTAATGTTCTATCCAGAGGTATTAATATATTAAAGGGGAAGTAATTTAATATGGACCCTGATAAAGAATTACCTTTTTTAGAACAAGAAGAAAATCAAAAAATATTTAATGATGGTTATGACCAGCCTATAGATGAAGACGTTCTTAGACAAAATCTTGGTGCAAGACAAATGGGTTTTGCTGATGATGAATTAGAGATAATAGAAGGTACTTTATTTAAAACAATTATGGACGACATGGATGCAAACGATATAAATTATCGTGATGTAGATGTATATAAATATATACCTGCAGAAGAACGACTTACACCTTATTTAATTTTTCAAGAAGGTGCAAGAAATAAATGGTACACAGAAGAATTTGTAGAATATTTAATTAAAGTATCAGCACGAGGTGCTTTTACACATATAGATGTTGACCCAGATATACCATTTAAACCTACAGCTAGTTTGCATGAGTATGCTCTTTTTGGAGCTCAGCAAAATGGTCCAGAAGCACTTGAACGTATGATGTTTGATATTATATTAGACAAAGATAGTAGAATTGGTGGAGTCAAACCTCGTGATTTAACTATAAAATATACAAATGAATTATTTAAGGGTGGTTATAAAGCAACTTTAGAAGAAGGCGATAGGCTATTTTGGGAAGAAAAAGGTATGACTCCAGAAGGTGATTGGTTGCCAGAAGTAAAAGAAAAATTTAAAGATATGTTATTTAAAGAAATTGATGCTGATGGAAATGTTACATATAAAGATAAAGATGGAAACATAGTAAGTCCAGATGACCCAAGAATAACTGATGAAGATAAATTTGAAGATTTAACAAAACAATTAGAAAAACCAGCAGAAGATTTAACACCAGAAGAACAAGTAAAAAAATTACTTGATGATGGAATTATTACAGACTCAGAATACGAAGAAATGTTATTTAATATAGTAGTAGATGAAGGAGGAGACACACCTCCAACTGACAGACCTACATTAAGAGTAGGAGATGATGAAGTTCCTACAATAAAACTATCAGGAACTGTGGGAGGTAGTGGAACACCTGATGGTCCTAACGTAGTTTACATGAAAACAGAAGATGCTATAAAAATGGTAGAGTATGACAGAATGATAACTCAAGGTATTATTGGAGTGGGTGTAACTCCTGACGAGTATATATCAGCTATGGTAGAAAATATTAAAAAGAATGGCTTTTTCTTAGATAGATATGATATTGAAGAAGGAAAAATATATGCACCATCATTTGAAGTAACTGTAGATAAAAATGGATATTTACAATTTGGAGATGGTAATCATAGATTAAGAGCCTATCTTGATTCAGGTGTAGAATATATTCCTGTTCATGTAAGTCCGAATGTTTCATCTTTTGGTAGTGATAGAAATCGTCTTGCAATATTACCTAATAAAGCTGGGTACCCTACAGCCGAATCAAGAAAAGCTGTATATGAAGCTATGATTGAATTGTTTGAAGATTTAGGTGCAAGTGAATACACCATAAAGCAAAAACTAGGAGACCCAATAGGTGATGAAACGTTAATAAAATTAGTGGAGGATTTTGAAAATTTAGATGAAGCCACTAAAAACTCAATTAGAATTAGAAATAGAACTTGGAGTGGTTCTAACTATACACAAGTGGGTGGACAAGGTGGTAATACAACAAGTCAAGAAAACATTAAAAAATTTTTTAAAGCTATAGGAATAGAAACTGTAACGTTTGATGAATTACCTGAAACTGATATTCATAAAGTAATGGTAAACAATCCAGAAAGTATAGTGAATAATGTTAACCCAAACAGAAATACATTAAGAGTAGGAGATGATTCAGTTCCTACTGTACATAAAACTATAGAGTATATTGAAGGTAAACCTGTAGTAAAGAATCCAGATAATTTTTGGAAAGAATCTTGGGAAACACTTTTTGGTGAAGATATGACAAAAGGAGAATACATAAAAACGTTAGTTGATAAACCAGATACATTATTTTATGTAGATGAAGCCTATATTCCAGCCTATGAAAAAATGTTGGGAGTAAATTTTAAAAATGGACAAGCTACATTTAATGACTTTGGATTTGAACTTCAAGGACCACCTGAAGGATTACCAGGAGATGGACCTGAAGAAAATTTTAATAAAAGATTTGGTGAAGCTGCATATGCAATACGTAATGATAGAAAATTTTTTGATAATCAAACAGTATTTATAAATGAAACACTTATACCTGCTTTAGAGTCAGGTAATATTAATAAACTTGATGACGTAGAGAAAGTTAAATTAACACAACTTATTTATCGTCTTCAATCATATGAATCAACAAATCAATATTCTCTAACAGACCAAAAAGCTGACATTATTAAAAAAGTATTTATGGGGGGTGTTCCTATTTTTGAAACAGGTTTAAACAGAAGACCAAGTTTTGTTGACCAAGCAGGAGTGAATCAAAAAGTTGTTGACTTGCTTTTAGATAATCAAGAAATATTAAAAACAATAGTACAAGATGTAGTTAGGGAAGCTCAAAAACCATTTTTACCTGATACAGAATATATGCTTGTATTTAGATTGGGTGATTTAGGGTACCATGATGGAAGTCCTAACGGAACAAGTAGTTTTACAAAATCTTATGATGTAGCTACACAAATGGGTTTTTACCAAAGTGATAACACCGTAGGGAAACCTCTAGGTGATAAAGGTGGAGAGATACGTGCATACTTAGTTCCTACAGAACACGTAATAGATACAGAAGCGTTAGGTATTCGTGGAGGTCTCGGTGGAAATGAAAAAGAAATACTTGTTGTAGATGAATATGTTATTCCATTAGATACACAAGTTAATGAGGATGGTATTGGAAATGTTTTAGAGTATATAGTAGAGGGTACAGACGAATTAACAGACAATGAAATAGTAGAAGCTATTGCAAGACAAAGAAAAAATATTCTAAGAACAGGAGATGATTTAGTTGAACTAGGAGGAGCTAACTATAGTCAAAGAGTTAGAAATGTAGCTACACAATATGCAGAAATGTTTGGTTTACCAGAACCTAGTTTTATTCCAATAACTGTATTTGCTGATGAAATTGGTGCAATAGGTGCAGATATATTTGATGCACTTCCTGCTTTTGACCCTGCAGCAATACCTTATTATAAAAAATTTATTAATGAAACAAATATGCAATATGAAGCATTATTAAATTCAGGCTTACAAATTGAATTAGTAGATGTTGACCCATACACACCTAATCAAATTGGACATCAAGCTATGATGCAAGACATGGAAAGAGGTGTACTTAAAATATTATCTACTGAAGGTAGCTTTGGTTCAAATGTATCAGTTGACCAAAACCCAATGTTAGAGACATCTAAATATGTTGACATTAATGGAAGAACTATGACGAACAATGATGTATTTAGAGCAGTTCACGATACTTTTGGTCATGGTATGAGAGGAAATACTTTTGGTCCAAAAGGAGAATATAATGCTTGGTTAACTCATAAAGAGTTATACTCTTCTGATGCACAAAGAGTTATGACAACAGAGACATTAGGTCAAAATACATTTACTAATTATGGACAACATATGAGAGATGAAACAGGGAGAATTATTGGTAAGGGAGAAGCAGGATATATTAAACCTATAGATAGACCATTTGCTGACCAGAAGGTGGCTTTAATGCCAGAAAATTATATTCAAGCAGCAGGTTCAGTTGTTACTGATATAAATGATTTAGATACAGTTAACCCAGAAAAGTTAGCACAAGTTATGGAACTAGCAGCTAAAGAACCTGGATTGTCTTCACAAATATGGAATCAATCTAAAAAAATGGTTGGTAATTTATTTAAAACAACTCAAGTGTTAGACCCAGGAGACATAATAATTGAACAATCATTAATGAGAATGTTACCTAGATTAGGATTAGGTGCTGTAGCAGTTCCTGTATTGTATGCTTATGTAGCTTACGAGTTAACTTTACTAGCTTTAGATGTAGGTAATGCTTGGAATAAAGCACAAGCTAATCAAGGTGGTCCATCAGACCAGTATGTACCATCTTTTATGGGTGGTAAAACAATAGAAGGTGAAGAGCCTAAGTATATTGATTATGACTGGAAGAGGATGGGTAAAGATATGTGGCAAGAAATGGGTTCAGTTAGTGATACTTGGTCATTATCTTGGAAGATAAGTGAACCTATTATAAATAAAGCATTTGAAGAAATAGGTGAACACGTTGTTGAATTATCAGATGAAGAGAAACGTGGATATGCCTTGTCAGGTAACAATATAGGTTATACTGGATATTAATATGACACCTGAAGAAGAACGAAAATTATTAATGCAGCTTGTTTCTGGACAGATAAGTAAACAACAATATGAATCAACAAGATATAATAAAAGAATTGATGCACTTAGAGCTAGTTTACCACCTGACTCAAGATTAACTGATACAGGTAGAAGCCGTGCTATTACAGATAGATTTGGCACTCCACCTCAAGATATTAAAGACCCTTCAGATTCAAGACTTTATAGTGCTGCAAGTGATTACGAATCACAAGTACCAGAAGCTGCACGAAAAATAGAAGAAGAACGAAACAGAGAAACCTCAAGTGATTACGACTCACAAGTACCACCAGAAGCAGGTTCCTATGAAGAAGCAGTAGAAACAGCACAATCAAATAGAGAACAATCAAATGCTGAAACAGGTAGTCCAGGTGGTAGTCCAGGTGGTAGTCCAGGTGGTAGTTCAAGTAATCAAAAAGATGAATTTGGTTTTACTGCAGATGATTATAAAAATGGAATAAGAGTTTATAGAAAAGATAGTAAAGATGGAGAACTTGTTTATAGTTACGAAGATTTATTAGGGGTCTTAAATAATGGTTACAGTTTAAGTAATGAAGGTATCTATGTTTATGACCCAGCAGCAGCAGGTCAACCTGTAGATAGTGCAGTAACACAAGATGGTCAAGCAGTAACATCCTTTACAAATTCACAGATATGGGAAAAGGATGGAAACAAATATGTAGTATGGCAGATACCTAATACATTAATGTTTATGCGTTACGCTGCAACTGAATCAGAATTAAATATGTTATATAGTGGAAGGCAAAGACCTTCTGTTGTATCTCCATCAGATGATGTATGGACAAATTCAGTATATTTTGGTAGTGCTAGAGAGCTTGATGACAAAGTAATTAAAGAAGGCGAAAGTCCTTTTCTAGGATTTGTAGATACATTTGATAAAGCAACCTTGGGAAGACCTTGGTTAAAAACAGATGATGGTATGTTCAAATTATGGACAGAAGGATTTGTAGAAAATAGAGAAATATTACCTGAAGAGTGGGCTAATACTGAATGGTGGAATAACAGTACAAAAGAACAAAGAGAATGGCTTACACTATCAAAAGGTAGAGGTATTGCAGACCCTAACTTACCTGCTGATGCTAAAACATTTTTAGAAGAAAACAGATTTAAGTATAGAGAATTATTAAAACAATCAGGTATAAGTAACGTAGATTTAATTAAAGATGCTAATGGTAATACTCTTTCAGAATTTTTTGGAGACCAAATTACTTTTGGAAATTTTTCAGAAGGTCTTGCATTAGAACAAATTAAAGCTCTATCAGATAGAACTTCAGGAATACAAGTAGATGAAAGAATTACAAATTGGTTAGAGGGTAAAGGAACTGTAGAACAAACTAAAGCAGGATATGCTGCTGTTCAAGAAATAGCTGATAGATGGTTAGGTCCAGCTTATGGAAAACTAGATGAAACAACTATGGCTAGTTATGCAAGTATATATAGAAACGCTGAGTCAGAAGCAGTAGGAAGATTTGAAATAAACGAAAAGTTAAAAGCTGCAAGAAGAGCTTTATTTAATCCAGAGATTTATGATGAAACATTAACATATGAAGATATAGCAACACCTTGGAGAAACTGGGCATTTAGTTATTTAGGTGAAAGAATGAATGAAACATCAGATAGCTTTATGAAGATATTACAATCTAATGACCAGAACGTAGCACAACAAGAAGCAACTGTATATGGATTAAATACTGATAATGAAACTGTTTATGATAAAGTAACAAGTGATTTAATAGAAGCAATAGGAGCTGATGTTCAGAGAGGATTCAGTACATAATGGCTACACTATCACAAGACGCATTAACAAAACTTAAACAGAAAACTGCAAATTTATTTGGAACTTTGTTATCAGATACATTGTTAAATATTTATATACAAAAATATATAGAGACAGGTAACGATAGTGCAGAAGCTATAAAAGCTATGAGACAGACAGATGAATATAAATCTGTATTTGCAGGTAATCTTAATCCAGATGGAGTAACAGTTAAATATTCAGAGAGAGAATATTCACAACTTATTGATGGGTATAAAAGAAAAATAGATGCTATAGGTATTAACTCTGATTTAATTATGACATCAGAAAGAAAACAACAACTTGTAGAAAATGTAGTTTCTCCTGATGAATTAGGAACAAGGATTAATACAGTTTATTCTCAAGTACTTCAATCAATCCCTCAAGTAAAAGAATTTTATAAAAGAAATTTCAATAGAGATTTGACTGATGAAGAAATAATTGCTAGTGCTATAGACCCTAAGATAGGAGAAGGTATTATATCAGGAACTATTTCAGCTAGAGATGTTTTGGGTCAAAGAGTTCTTAGGTCTCAAATAGGTGCAGAAGCATTACTTGCAGGTACTGATATAACAGTTGAAGCAGCAGAAGCACTAAGAGCAAAAGGATTAAATGTTGAGACAGCTAGAAGAGGATTCCAAAAAGTTAGAAACATTCAACAACAAGCATTATCTCAAGGTAGAGGTGTTCCAACAGCACAAGATATTGTTGCAGGTTTAGAGATTGGTGAGCAAGAAGAACTAGATGAAATAATAAATATTATAAGACAAACAGAATCTCAATCATCTGTAATAGCAGGTGCAACTAAATCAAAGACTGGTGCAGTTACAGGTTTAACTGAATATTAGGATAAATCCTTCCCCTTTTAAAATATATGATATAATAACTATGACCCTGTACTAAGGTCTGGGGGTTAAACTTGACCTAGAATTGTATTCGGTCTTGATGCCTACTAACAAGACCTGTCAAATAAAAAAAGTAGCGTAAAAAAATAGGCAGAGGTAACTCATACACCTCTTGTAAAAATATCGTATGAAGTAAGGACAAGTAAATATGACAGATGGAGAACAAAACTCAGCAGCTAACACAGGCGAGAAGAATTGGAAGGAACTTAGAGAAAAAAATGAGTTCTTAGAAGGAAGACTCGCAGAGTTTGAAGCAAAAGAAAAAGTGCAGATTTTTAAAGATGCAGGTCTTGATACTTCAACAGGTGTTGGTAAAGCAGTAGAAAAATTATACGAAGGTGAAATGAATGTAGAAAGCATTCAGAAGTATGCTTCGGAAGAATTTGGAGTAGAGTTTGGGCAACAAGACGGAATACAATCAGAAATAACAGAGGTTGAACAAAGTCAAACCAGACTAGACAATATCCAAAAAAGTTCTGTAGTAGATGTTTATAGTGATGATATAGTTTCACAAATTAAAGAAGTTGAAGCTAAAGGCACAACCAAACAATCTATATCTGCTAAATTATTTGCGATAGAAGAAGCTAAAAAGAACTCTAAATAGTAACTTTTAAGTCTTCTTCAAAAAAGTAATAGAAACAATTTATATAGGAGAAGATTATTATGGCAGACATATCGTTAACTAATAGTACGATTTATGCACAAAATATTAATAACTTTACTGGTGAGTTGTTTAAAGTTGGTGGTCAAAGAACACCTTTACTTTCCTCAGTTGGTGGTTTGAATGGTGGTAAAGTATTAAATTCTACATTTTGGCAAGTCCAAGTAGAAGATAATGCAATCATTTCTTCAGAACCTACTAAAGGACAAGAAGGTGCTGCACCTACAGAATATCTTGGAAGAGACAGAGCTGCATATACTCATGTAACTCAAATTTTCCATAAAGGTGTACAAATGACCTATACAGCTTTAGCATCCACAGGTAACCAAAATCCTTTTGCGTTGTCAGCTAACATTGCTAATCAATCAGATGGTGATGGTACAACAACAGCAGCAAACGAATTAGGTTTATTCGGTGGAAATCCAGTAACAGACGAATTTGCATTACAGCTTGAAAAAGCTATGGAAAAAGTAGCAAGAGAAGTAGAATGGTTCGCATTTAATGGTTCTTTCTCAGATGGTGCTAACACCACACCTGGGTCAGGAACTAGAGAAATGTACGGAATTGATGTATGGATTACATTAAACAAGAACGCTAGTAACTCTGCAGCAGTAAACCCATTAGGTGGTAACTGCTACTACAATGACACAGCAGGTGATGGAACTGGTTCAGCTCAAGTCATCTCTTTCGCAACTATATCAGGTGCGTTAAAGAGAATGTATGACAACCATGCTCCAATGAAACAACCTGTACTTTGTGTTAGTCCACAACAACTACTAGACCTTAACAATGAACTTGTTAAAGGTACAGTAGATATAGCAGGAGCAATCATTCCTAGAGATAGAAATGTTGCTGGTGTTGACATTGATACAATCGTAACCCCATTCGGTTCAATCGGATTGATGGTTATTGACCCTGATATCATGCCAACAGGTACTGCTTTCATCTTAGACCTAGCTTACATACAGCCAGTATTCACAAATATCCCAGGATATGGTACTGTGTTTGTTCGTGACCTAGACCAAGATGCTAATGCAAGAATTGGTAAAGCAGTTTATATGGAGATGGGATTCGAATTTGGTCCTCCTTCATATCATTGCAAAATCCAAGCAGTAGCGTAAAGTTATAATTAAGAACTTTGGGAGTTGCTCCACCAGCTCCCATTGTTCTGCTATAGTAAGGAAGATATGATAAGTAAAACAGCTTTAATAGATGTATCAGAAGATAACAATGATAGCCTCGCTGTAAAAACAGACGGTATGTTACTCGCTGGTGTTGAGTTTCCTGCAGCAATGACAGGTTCTGCAATCACATTTGATTTTTCTATGAACGGTAGTACAGGCTGGGTTGATGTTTTTGAAACAGATGGCACAGAAGTAAGCTACACAGTTTCAGCAGGAAACATGGTAAGAGTTGACCCTTCAGGTTGGGCTTTTGCAAGTAATGGTTATATCAGAGTATCATCTAACGGAACAGAAGCAGCAGACAGAAGCATAGTATTATACTTTAGACATAGTTAGGAGTTACAATGAGTATGCTCTTAATGCTTAAAGAAGGTAGAGTTTTAGATATAGACTCTAAAGGTAGTACACCTATTCAGGAATCCTATCCTATGGAAGCTGCTGTACCTGTAAGTGAAGTGCGTAGTGCTACTTTTGGTATGGCTATGTTTG
>VTLG01001847.1_pt1 | contig 23472 bp, 33 predicted proteins | sample 4694571 | NCBI WGS metagenome assembly VTLG01 (sample SAMN12604809, study PRJNA352737) | marine metagenome | biome: ENVO:00000447; feature: ENVO:00000209|ENVO:00000569|ENVO:01000036; material: ENVO:00002151; isolation source: viral sequences binned using virsorter ...
TCTTTATCATCGATAGGTAATTCCATTAGGAAAAAAATAGTTCTAGGTTTACAGTTTTCTCAACATTCCATCCAATAGCATCAAGAATAATCTTGAGTGGTTCTAAGAATGACTTATCAAATTGTAGATCATAATCGACATACTTGTCAAGTCCAAGTTCTCTTGGAAAATCTTGAATGAAAGAAATAATATTCTCATGAATGATGTTAGGTTTCTTCAAATAACAGAACTTAATCTTCTCACCATTCTGAATGAGTGAATATTTATTAGTTAACTTCTTCTCCTTTATATAATGATTGAAAAGGAGAGCACCCCTTGCATGAATAGGAGTTCCTTTAGCATATATTGTAGATGCTGCCTTATACTTTTTAACATCTGATACTGTTCTAGGAAAAGCAATTTCCTCAGGAGGGAGAGATCTGAATTCCTTTCTAGCATCATCAATAAATTTAATCACATCCTCTTCAGTTCCAGTCATCATAAGTTTAAGAACATCTTTAATCATCTTTCTACATGGAGCAGGAGTAGATGACTTAACTGCTTCTATACCCATCATCTTCAGTTTAGGTTCTTCATATCGAACACCCTCACTATCCCATACATTTAGAATGTATCTTTTCTTAGCAGTCCATATGCCTCTATCAGCAATATTCTCTCTCTTCATAAACATCTTCTGATCATAAGCATTTAAATACCTGGCCAGTTCTTCATAAGCACCCTCAATAAAAGGCTCAAATTCATCCTCACACACCTTGTTAAGGAACCCAACAACATTCTTATTAGTTTTCTCTCGTCCTTCGTATACACGCTCAACCAGAGGACCCAAATTAAGGTAGATGGAATCAGTATCTGAAGCAATAACATAGTCAACCTCCTTTGTTTTTAAGATCTTATTGATCTTCTCATTCATTTTATTTTCTATCCAACGAATAGATACTTGCCCACTCAAGGTAATGGCTTCAGCATTAGCCAATTTGTAGTATCGAAAATACTGATTGCCAATAGCACCATAAGCACTGTTAAGAGATATCTTCTTTGCCATCTGAATATTGTTACACCTGGCAATCTCTTTAGTGAGTTCAATAGAAGGGTTCTTTTCATAATCCTGCTTTGCTTTAAGCATTCTCTTCTTGAAGATGACTCTTTCATTGTACATCTTATCCATAAGTTCAGGAAGGAATCCTCGCACATCCTTCCTATATTGCGCTCCATTTGCACAAACTGCATAATCCCCATCAATCTCAACCTCCTTCTTTAAGAACCCTTCAACGCTCGCACTGGGATGTCTAGTCTCCCTGAGGGTCTCTGGGGAAATGTTATATTGCATAATAAGATGAGGATACAGACTGTTGAGGTCAAAACTAACCACCCAATCATACTTTCCTGGAATCGGTTCCTTGACATAAGCACCTGCGTATTTGTCATTTTTCTGGGATCTATCTTTAGGAGGAATAACTATATTCCTCTTCTTCAAATAGTTATAGATGATAGTGTCCCACATTCTAACCTGAAAGAACACATCTGCAAAATTAACTTTAGCATCATATGCCATAGTCAATGCCAGTTCAATCAGTTTCATCTTGTCTTCCAGACGGTCAACAAGTTCCACGTCAATTATATTATATTCTACAAACTTTTGCCATCCCTGTGTATAAAAATCTTTAAAAGTATCAAACTCAGAGTGGTCTAACTTCTTCTGTCCTAGTTCTACACCAGCAATATAATCCAATCTATATGACTCTTGCGCCTTATAAGTAAATTTCTTATACAGGTCAAGATAATCTAACTGAGTAAGACCAGCAACATCAAAATAGACATGCCTTCTACCCATAATGAATATCTCATTCTCAGTATTCATTCCCCAAGGAGATAGCATCTTCATCTGCTTCTCACCTAGAACCCTATTCAATCTCTTGGATAGGTATGGGATATCATAATACTGTATGTTCCATCCAGTAACTATATCAGGTATATTACTATTCCAATACTCAATAAACAAACTAAGCAACTGGTGCTCAGTACCACACTCAATATAATTTACATTCTTCTGCTTATTATTAAATGGATTTACACCCCAAGTTATAATCTGTTTAGTATTATAATCTTGAAGTGAGATCAATAAGAGTTCCTGATCTGCAGTTTCTGGATCAGGGAAACCATTCTCAGACTTAACCTCAATATCAAGAGTAACTAATCTAATCTTAGATATATCAAACTTAATCTCATCCTCTGGATACTTATCAGATATGTACTGTGACACATATCTATCATTGCCATAGATTTTAAATCCTTCTACATCCTGATACTTCTTGTAGAACTCTCTACAATCACGCACAAAACCAGGTTGAATAGGTTCAACCCTTTCACCCTCTAAAGTTCTGTACTTAGATTCTTTCTTGGATGGGACAAATAATGTAGGATTATAGTCATCCCTGAATTGAATATGCTCACCATTATCATAACCACGAACTAGGAACTTGTTCCCAATCAGTTGAACGTTGGTATAAAATTTCATTTAAGAAGGTCTTGATATTTCTCTAAGAGGGTAGGTTTTGGATCAACCAATGTTAATATTTTATCAGAACAAATCATAAATTCATTCTCATTAGTAACATCTATTAACCAAGGAGATAAAGTCCCATCCTCTTTTATTAAAAATGGTTCAATCATTTTACAATTTGGATCTCCTATATCTAAAGGAGCAACCTCCTCAAGTTGACTCACCAGAATCTGTTGATTTGTCAGCACTAGCACCTTTACTTGTTCCATGAGTTAATACCTTTTTTTCATACATTTGCTTTAATTTATCTATAGGTTCTACTATAGTCACCACCCAATCAGCAGCGAGTGGAATTACATCATCCTTAGTTAAAGGACACCAAGGAAATAATTTAAGTTTATAAGAGTCTGTGTCTACATCATCTGTCTTTAATATTTCATTAGTTAAGCTTATACCACAAGCTCTAGTTAAAAAATATCCTACAACTTTTTTATCATCACCCTCACCTACTACCATCTCCTTTATATCAGCAATGATATCTTCTCCTGATTTTAAAACAGCAAGTTTTACAGTCATAATTTAATAATTCCTATAAGTATTTTAACAACAAAATAGATAACAGTCAACCTCCTCCAAAATCATATTGATTTTCGCTTATAAAATCAAGGTATGCATACCAATCCTTTTGCTCACACCCATTGTTTAAAGCATCATACATTAGATCAACAGTATTATGATGAGGAAATATAGGATGCTTACAGGTGTACTCAGGTACAACAAATAATCCCATTAGAAATGATCCCCCAATCCTTCTACTGGTTTAACTTCCCAATCCTTACCATAGTATTTCTCTAGTATATTATGGTGTGGAGCACGATCAAGTTGCTCCTGTGTAAACTTATGAGACTTAGGTGGCTCTGGTGGAAACAACTCTGTCTGTATACCATGTGCTTCCCAGAACCATTCTTCTGGATCTTCACCCTTCATATGAGTGAACCCATAAAAAGAACCATCATCTCTTACATACAAGAAATGATGGTCATGTGGATTGAGTAACCACATCTGACGTATTTTGTCTGTGGTTTTGTACCCTATCTCTTCTTTAGTTAACTTCTTTACCTGAGATTTCATACACCTTTCTCTTCTGATGCTCTGGTACTATCTTAGTTAGTCTAACAGTAAGTAACCCATCTGTAAAGGTAACTTCATCTACCTCCACATCATCAGATAAAGTCCAAGATCTATTAAATGCTCTCGCTGCTAATCCCCTGTGAAGATATTCATCAGTGGTAGATTCGTCTTGTTTTGCTTCTACTGTAAGTTTATTATATTCAGTAGATACTTCTACATCTTCTTTCTTGAATCCTGCTACTGCTAATTCCAACCTAAACCTAGTATCACTTTCCTTTACAAGATTGTAGGGTGGGTAATTAACCTTTGAAGTCTCAAAAGCATTATCAAGCCTGGTAATCCAGTCTTCTAAACCTATGGTGTTCCTGTGTATAGAATCTAAGTACTTGGCTGTCTCAGGAACTGACAGCGTAATTGAATTTGGACCAAACATAATAGACCTCCGTAAGCGTCTTTAGTTAATAGTGGACCCCTAAAGCATCCATTACTAATTATACACGAAAGCCTTCTTATTGAGGTGTGGTTTCCTGCACCTTAGTCTTCTTACCTATATTATACTTCTGTTCTAAGATCCAATCTCCCTTGTCCTTATAAGAAAGAACCTTAATTTGGTTAAGAGGTGCTATATCAGCACAAGATTCTTCCTTAACTATACCAATCAATCCCCAATCAGAGAGTAACTTAGTAATACGATTTCTTCTCTGAACGTCATTAACTGTTAGATTAGCGTGCTTGCCATCTAATGCAAATAATTCTTTAAAGTGTACAAGATAGTATCTACCCTGCTTATGTAATATATGACAGCTCTGGTAAAGTTTCTTTTCCTTTCTAGAAGCCACTCCTATTCTGGTCAAAGTCTCACGGACTTTTAGAAAATCATCAGGTTCATTTAAGAGAACCTCCACCATCATATCAGGAGACCAGTTCACCTGTGGTTCTTGTGTAGTCATTGTGTTCCGCCAGTTTCAAGTCGTTGTTTAATAAAGTTCAGTTGCGTTTTATCTAGAATTTTCAGTGCTTGAGATGCTTTCTCATTACTATAACCATAGTATTCTTTAACACATTCTAAATCATTGACTTTATCTTTTCTGAGCCAAGGAGAAAATCTTTTCCTTTTCCTCACACTATTTAGATAAAATGAATATTGCATATCCTTATCTAGGTTATGATACCTATTCATTTCATTAGCATACATTATGGTATCAATAAAACCAGACAAACATCTATTGATAACATAGGGTGGATATGTCTTTACGTCATAAGACAAATCTTCCTTAGTAAAGTTAATAGAGTTAAGCCAATCCTTCAATTCCATAATTAAGTAGCAGTAGTTCTTTTCTTTCTTTTTGCTCTCTCATGTATTGACCAACAGAGCGCATGGTGTATGTCAAATCAAACTCAGTAGCATTCCAATCCTTAAATCTATCCTTAACAAGTTGATCAGAATTGTAACTAACCATCTGAGATATTGAAGAGTTGGAACAATCTTCTGCAAACTTATCATGATCAAACTTCTTATGCATTGATCCCTTGTTCCCATAAAGATTATCCTTAATATCATAAGGAGGATCTAAGTACATAAACAATCCATCATGCACATCTGTTCTAAAACAATACTCATACGAGTACTGATTGATATGCCAATGAGAAATTATCTCTGAGTATTCAGGTAACTTTTCTATACCCCTCATAGAGAAGTTAGAATCACTTGCTTGTGCTGAGAAAGAGGATGACTCTGTAAGACCAGAGAAACTACACTTATTTACAACATAAAAAGCAACTGCTCTTTCAAGATCAGTCTTAGTCTTATCATTTACTACATCCTTCATCTCTGCAAATAAACATCTTGCAGAATCCTGATTGCAATTAGTAATTTTAAGATTCTTCAATTCAGTATATAACTCATCACCAAACATCTGAAGATTAGACCAGAAATTCATTAATGGTTCATATAAATCATTAACAGTAATCTTAAGATGTGGATACATCTGACTAACATATATTGCTACACTTCCACCACCTAGAAATGGTTCTCTATACTCAATATAATCCCTAAGGTTAGGAAAGTATTGTCCCATCTTAGTGACTGCTCTAGATTTGCCACCTGGATACCTTAGAGGAGTTTTCAATCCCTTCTTCATAATTAATACTCCCTATGTTCTTTCATATAATGATCAGCCAATGCACCACTCATTAGAGTTTCACTAATCTCACCTGCTGGTGTGGTAATTGTAGGCTCTACATGATCATTCTTTTCACCAAACTTCTTCTGTGGTAATGTTGCTTCCCATGCAGCAATCATTATCTCCAACTCTTTAATCCTTTCTCTTGCTTGTGCTATTTTATCTTTGGTGTTCATTTAAATTCACACTCCACCATGATTTCAGTTAAACATGCAAGCATATTTATCTCCTGATCTGCTACGAACGCAATCTGGTATTGATACTTAGCAATAATAAGAACAGCAGCAGGTATACTACCAGGGACCAAGGCTGTGTAAAGAGTATCGTAGATGCGACGAAGTAATACACCAGTATCGTTATCCAAATTATCAACGACCCACTTACGTACTTCAGTGAAGTTTTTTGCTTTAAGGTTTTGAAGAAGGTCATTAACCGCGACATCACTAAAAGTTGCAAGAATACCACTATCTATCTTTCCACCTACAGAGTATCTCTGGCACTCATTTAATACTCTTCTCCAATCTGGAAAGTGCTTATTAATAAGTTGGGCAAGTACTTTCTTATCTGCTTCAATCCTTTCTTTATCTAAGATACTATTAAGTCTATTAAAAAATGCTGCTGCTATCTCTTGCTTTGCTTTACCCTTGATACCAAACTCAACCACAGCGCATCTCGAGTGGAGGGGCTCAATGATTTTATTCTTGTAATTACACGTGAAAATGAATCTGCAGTTGTTGGAGAACTCCTCAATACTCGCTCTAAGAAGGAGTTGTACGTCGGGAGTGGTATTGTCTGCTTCATCGATGATGATGACTTTATGCTTTGCCTCAGAAGAGAAAGAGACTGTAGACGCGAAGTTCTTGGCGTTATTCCTAACAGTGTCAAGAAACCTGCCTTCATCTGACCCATTAATGACATAGACATCAACCCCCAATTGGTTGCATAGTGCCTTTGCTACTGTAGTCTTACCACATCCAGCAGGACCAGCAAGAAGTAGATTAGGTACTTCACCTTTATCTAGGAAATCTAGAAAGGTCTTCTTAATACTCTCTGGTAGAATACATTCTTCAATTGTTTTGGGTCTGTATTTTTCAACCCACAAAAATTCATCTCTCATTATGCACCAAATAGATGATGTTTAGATGTACCTGCATTATCATTAGATATATTTCCTATTCCAGTCTCTTCAGTCTCTTCTAAAGTATATTCCCAATCTTCTATCACAGTATTAGCAAGCATCCTATCAGAAAGAAGATCCATTTGTTCTCTTGCTATCTCTTCAGTCTCTGCATCAAACCAAAAATCAATTGCCTTACCAATCCTCAACAAATGTGGTTGAAGTTTAGGAGCAATTCTATTGACATTATTCATTACTGCATTACCTGCAGCATCAGATACAGATCCTCTTAATCTAACAAAAACTAATGCTTTAAATCTCATTTCTTTTTCCTCACTGGGACATCAATAGTCCATGATGGAGATTCTAATTTTACCATCTTAAACTGTTGTCTGTTCTTCTCATAGGTAGCAGCAGGTTCATTACCAGCAGTCTCACCATAATGAGTTTCATTTGCATCTAGATATTCTAACACAGCCTGATCAACCATACTGTATAAAACATCCCAAGTAACTGTTTCTCTAAATTTAGATGCTATTCTATCAATATCATTTATATCAAGATACTCACCCTTTACTATTCTACTTGAATAGACATGATGATATTGAGTTAAAAGTTTTGCTCTTGCTTCTACCAACTCATTAAGGTTGATAGTGATTTTAATGTCATCATTAATTGCCATAATTAAATCCAATCTGGTTGTCTGGATGGGTCACGTAAATAATTAGATGCAACCCAAGGTTTGCTCCTAATGTAATTCTTGTAAGCAGTAAAAGTGTCAATGCTTGTGTCATGTTTATATTCATCAGGCATTGCCCTAGTAAATGGTGTCAACTTTGATGTATGAATTGCATCAAGTGGAAATAGTTTATCTGCATATGCAAGAGTATGTAAACAAGAATGTATTTTTGCATATCTATTAGAATACTCTTCACACAATGCTAAACCATGTCTAATTAACCACCGCGCATTTGCTACTGTCTTGTTTGCCCATACAGTACAAGGATGATTACGAAAAGCACCCTTGTCAGTTGCATATGATGTGCCATCTTTCTTAGGTAATGCACCATATCCACGACCCCACTTTTCTGATGCTACAATAGAAAGCATTTGACATGTTTCTAATGGCATCTTGACTACATGCTTATCAGGTAAGCATTGAGCAGATTCTACAGGATCTGGGCTAGTGACAAATATATTCATCTTTTAGTAGTGTTGCTGCGTGTCCTGTTTATTATACTAATAAATTTATCACCTGCAAAGGCTCCACCCAAACACACATCAATCTCATCTCCATCTTTCCAATTAACTTCACCATTCATTTTGGTGTGTTGCATTAATACTGCAATCTTATCAATGACTTCTTGTGTCAGTCTCAACTTGCCCTCCAAGCAACATAACAAATAAAAAATAGACCTAATAATATAGAAAAAGTAATAGGAAAAAATGGTATCACTGTCATTGCATGTACCACTTGTATGAGAACAATACCATAGAAAATGTACATAATCCACATTCCTATTTTATTGTGCCTACTTCCCCTTTTATATGGATGGCAACCATAAGGTCCACTGTCCCATCCATCTTGCATATACTCCTCAGTAGGAATTTCTCTACTCATTATCCAAAGGTAGAATCAGGTTCTAGAGCTATATAATAACGCAAATCACAGTCCTTGTTGGTAAATTTAGACAGTAATTTTTGTGACACAACCACTTCATAAGTACCTGGCAGAATCTTAATATTCTCAATCTTAAAGTTGAAAGAAAATACCTTATCAGTCTCACCTACTGTTACAGCAAAAGTATTTGATGTATCATTCTTCTTATCTCTTACAAGCAACTTAACCACACCTGCTTCACCTATGACTGCTAGATCAGGTAGTTGGTAGATACCTGCTGCTTTAAGCAACTTATCTAACTGTTGAGTGCTTAACTCAAAACTTACATCCTCAGTAGGAAGAGTAATGTCTTTATCTGGTGGAGTGATGATTACGTTAGGATCAGCAAAGAAATACTTAGATCTCATCTTACCTTCCTTGATGACCACATGACCATCATTCTCAAAATCCAACTCTGGACTCTGATGTAATCCCAATCCATTAAGGAATTGATTTAGATCATAGATACCAAAGTCTTTTGGCAACTCCTCATCTACTGTTGCTTCAGCAAGAATGTTCTTCATCACACTTATAGTGCGAAGTTTACTTCCCTGTTTAAACAGAATAGACTGATTAATTGTAGAAAAGTTTTTAAGGAGTGATAGTGTATTATCAGAAAGTTTCATAACCACGGGTCGGAGTTTCATTTAATTGCCCACTGAAGTGATAAAGTAGGAGTGTATAGTGTAATGCTTTTAGTATATCACGTTTTGCTTGTCCCTTCTTATCATACCTACTCAAGTACTTAATGGCATTAGATCTACAGAATGATTCTGCATCTCCTACTGACTCAATAAGATCAAGTGTTTGAACATTATTCTCTTTAGAAGTATAATGTCCATTGTATGTTGTAGAAATATAATTCTTAAGAGCTTCTATAGACTCATCTTCTTTATATTTTCTAGTACAATCTTTCTGTATGCCAGGTGTTGGTGTAGTAAAATGATGAGCAGCAGCATCATCATTATCTGCTAGGAAATTCTGAGGAAGTGGTATTCCAATATCATCTGGTATATTAAGATTCAGAGTATCAACATGTGGCCAAGTATCAGCATAAACTGTATCTGTATCAGTATCAACTTTCAATGTAGTGCCAGGTTCCATGTATGCTAGGTCTGGGTCCATATCATAATTGATACTCATACCATCAGGTAGTTCCACACTACTCAAATCTACAGTATCAAAATTACTAGTATCAATAGTAACTGTGTTATTAGGATCATTAAAATCAAAACTAACAAAACCAGGCTCTCCTAGTGATGCTGTATTGCCTGATCCTACTGTAATAACAGGATCTTTCCAATCAGTATCTTCTTTGTCAGATTTTGGTTTTGGATCATACTCATCACTCTCTAGTGATGTAATTGTATTGTCAGTCATAGGAGGAAAATTTTCATCAAGTGTTCCATTAATTACGTCGTAAGCTAAGCTCCATGCATTAACCATACCACTATTCCTCCACTTTGTCAATGTCTACATCTGCATCTACCTTATCATATAGTTCAAGGAATGCTTGCTTTGTTTCATCGTCAAATCTATTAGTACATACCTTGATTGCTTTCAACTTATCACCAAAGATGCTGTAAGCACGAATGATATGAACCAATCTTCTGGTTGATATTACTTCATCAATACCACCATCATAGAATGTTCTTCTGATAATGTCTGCCCAGTCTACAAGATGCTTGATGTACTTATCATCATGACATCCAACACTAGCAGAATGTAATCTAAGAATCTTAGTCTCTATTGCTGGTGATGCATAGTCTTGCTCAAAGGTTACACAGAATCTTTCTAGGAATGCTTCATTCAATACATTTGTACCAATAAATCTACCATCATCAGATCCTTTACCTTTTGTATTAGCAGTAGCAACAATATTAAAACCTGCTGCTGGTTGAACAAACTTACCAATCTTCTTAAGGAATAATCCTTTACCCTCTAGTACTGGTTGCAAGCAAAGTATCTTATTAGATGCAAGATCAACTTCATCTAATAATAAAACTGCACCTCTTTCTAGTGCTTCAATAACAGGACCATTATGCCATACAGTAGCACCATCAACCAATCTAAATCCACCAATCAAATCATCTTCATCAGTTTCTATAGTAATGTTAACTCTAATCAATTCTCTCTTAAGTTGAGAACATGCTTGCTCTACACCAAATGTCTTACCATTACCAGATAGTCCAGTAATGAATGTAGGATAGAACTGCTTAGACTTAAGGATAGCCTTTACATCATTGAAAGGACCAAACTTAACAAAAGAATCATCCTGATCAGGAACTAAGTTTTGCTGTACTGTAGGTTCCACTGCAGGAGCACTAAAGGACTTTTCAATATTCTCTACTGCTTTGGTAGTAACTTCAAGATTCCACTTGCCTCTACCAACCTTATATTGTTCTATCTTCTTAGTGACAGTTTGATAAGCAATATCATTTGCAGCACAGAATCCACGTACATCAGGAGCAGTGAACTCTTTACCATAATTGCTTCTCAACCCTTCAACAATTTCCTTCTCAGTCATTTTAATCTCAAACATAATGTAGTGGATTTCATTTCTATAATCATATTATAGAACAAAAAAGGGGTCTTTAAACCCCCAATGTACCACTTTGTTGATTGTCATATACCCTGATCTTTTTGTCGTTGGAAAAACTCCTTCATAGATGACTGCAATTGACCTTCATTTTCTTTAGGGTCCAACTTATGATAACCATTCCTTTTTTTCCATTGCCCATACATTGCTTGCATCATCCATGATTGAGCAAGACTATGAGGTCCATCTCTCAATAACTCTGCTTGTTTGCCAGAGTGATAAGGTATAGATTCTTCTCTCCAATTAGAGTCATCATAAAGTTTTTTATCCATAAGTAAAAGTCTTCCCCTTAATTTGCGATTGACCTTCTGGGTTTTTACCCTGTGGCTTAAATTTACCCAATTTAATATTTTTCTTTTTACCTAAACCACCTTTACGTGTTGCTGATAGTGTACCAGTTTTTTTGGTTTGTGTCAATACTGAATCCTGCCCATACTTCTTACCTAGTGACTTAACTGCTTTCTTGAAAGCTCTCTTACCCTTCTTACCAGAAGTGACAACGTGACTACGTTCTTTAACCTTCTTCTCCTTACCATCATCACCCTTCTCTACATATGAACCAGTTACCTTTGTAGCACCAGGTAAACCCTTACCCTTGATATCTTTATCTAACTGCTTTGCTCTTGCACGATTTTCTTTCTTAGATTTATCTGCTCTAGATGCTGACATTGTAGCAATACCACCTTTGTCAGATTTACTTTTGATTCTACTTAAACTACTCTCATCTAACTGAGAGCAAAATTCATTGAATGTCTTCATGCAACCAAAGAAACGAATTCTCCTAACACCTTTTTATTTAGTTTTTTAGTCTTTAGTGACTTAACAAAAGCAGTCTTAATTTGTCCTTTTGTTGCACCATCCTTAACTTCAAACTCAGTCTCATCTGCAAGAGCACTAGAAGAAAGACCAAAGTATGCATTATAACCACTGCTCTTGATAGTAAATGTCTTTAACTTTCTCCAATCCTTCATACACTTCTCATAGTCAGTAGGATCATCACAATATCTTCTTAAGATATTACTTCCTTCTCTTGGAGGAAGAACTCTGATACCTATAAAGTTAGATGATGGAAACTTATCTTGTAAATTTCTTATAAGAACTTCAGTAAATTGCCACCAAGAATAACCAAACTTATAAGTCTTACCTAAAGATCTATCTCTCAAAGAACAATGACCAGCATTGATACCCCTCAATCCCATCTTCCACTCATCTGAATTGAAGTAATCTTTTACCTCAACATGATAAGGCATTGAATTTGCTTCACCATCAGTCAATACAATACATTGTACTTTCTCTACATTATTTTCTTTCTGGAACTTAGGAAGAAGTTTATGAAGAGTTATAAGTGCTTCATTTAATGGTGTTCCTGATAAACATAACCTAGTAGGATAACTATATCTACTGCCATAGTAGTTAGAAAATACACTAGCAATCCTCCATATGTTCTTTAATTGATGCTCTAACTCATTAGTTCTTACTCCACTAGTAAAGAGATTCATTAAAGAAAAATCTTCTTCAACTCTTAAGTTATATTCTTGAGGTTCATATGGTAACTCATTATCTTTTGGATTCCATTGACCAGTAGGGTCTTGCTCTCTTCTCTTCCACTCATTAGTGAAAGCATATACATCAAATGGAATAGATACTTTCTTACAGAACCATATAAGATTATAAAGTTGCTTCACAGTATCAAGCATTTCTCTGGACATAGAACCAGACCAATCAAGAATAAAGACTAATCCATGATTCTTACCATCAGGTAATACTGTTACCTTCTTAAATAGATCCTCATTAAACTTATATGTATGAAGTCTAGCAGTATCCAACACACCAGTTCTACTGGTAGCAGCTCTGGAATAAGCACTAGCAGCTTTTTTACACTCAAACTCTTTTACAAGATAGGATACTTCCTTCTGTGCATCTCTTTTAAACTGATTATACTCTGCATCTACCTCTTCAAATAAATTTGATTTCCTATCTGTATGCTCCTGAATAAAGTCTGTCTGCTGTTTCCATGACCTATCAATCTCTTTATGAATATCTTCATTAGAAGCAATAATCTTATCTAAATCTAAATCAGGAATTTCAAGATAAACATTCTCTACAGCATTCTCTCTTACTAGATCTTGAAGATGACTCTCCAATGACTCAGCAGTTTGAACTTCTGGTTCTTTCTCTGCCTCTGCTGGTTTTGGTTCTACATCAGGTGTCTCATCATCAACTTCTTGTCCATCTACTTCTTCAGTCTCTAGATCTGATGAATTAGAAGGTAGATCCATCTCACCCTCACCTTCTTCCTCATTCTTCTGTGTTTGTTGTTCCTGATTTACTTCATCCTTACAATACTCATAAAGAACCTTTGCTGCTTCCTTTGCTTCCTTGAAAGTTTCACACTTTCCAATCATCTCAAGAATCTTAGTCTCACCATCTGTAAAATCAACATCAAGGAACGCACCCACCTTATAGTATAGGTTAACCCTATCAGCAAGATTAAGATCATCAAGATTTTCATCCTTTACCTCAAAGAAATCTTTTTCATGTAATTCATGATACCCTTTATAGAAAGTCTTAGCAATACCAAGATACTTTCTTTTCATTAACTTTTCTATTCTTACATCTTCTACCACATTCAAGAATGTAGCAGGAACTTCCACACCCATCTCCTCATCAGGAGTAAAGAGTGCATGTCCTACCTCATGTCCCACCAACATATCATACACTGTACTACTTGCCTTCTCCCATAATGGTAGAAGCAACTCTCTTGTATGCACATTGAACTGTGCTGTAGGGACGTCCTTATGTTCTACTACCAAGTCCTCAGTAGCAAGCAGTTTAGCTAGTTGTGATTTAATTTCTTGTTGAACTGCCATGTAACTTTTCTTTTGATATACCTATCATACTAAAAAACCTCCCTTTTGGGGAGGTGAGTAGACGCTTTATCAACTGTCCACGCCTTTCCTTTGCTTGGCGTAGTGCTTGGGGTTTAAGTTTCCTCTTGGGTGGTTTCCCTGAGTTGTGTTGCCAGTTGGGTACTGTCATGACCTTTAAGATGATCCACAATATTTATTGTAGGATACCATCCCAACTCAGTCAACTGGCTTATGTCAGCGCACAAACTGTCTGGTTCACCTGGTGTGTCCTCCTTAATAGGAAGATCCCTACCCATAGCCTTTGCTATATCCATAACAGGAATTGCTTCCCCAAACCCAATGTCCAGATGTCCTTTAAAGTGACTAGGAATTAAAGTGAGAATCGCTGTACATATATCATGCACATGAACATAGTCTCTCTTATGTCTGGTAATATACTTAGCAGTATTCTCTTGAAGCATCCTATAAAGCATGTCAGGTCTGCTATTCTCCTCTGCCCATACATTAAAGAATCTCATACCCACACTATCACGTGGTGCTTGTATCTCATTCACCTTCTTAGTGATAGCATAAGGATTCTGCCACCACCCATGAGCACCAGCAGAACTAGCATACAATAGTCTAACATCACACTCTTTACAATAATCAAAGATAGGTTGAGACTTGACTACATTATTCTCCCAGAATCTATCTGGGTCTTCAAAACTCTCCCTAAGAGCAGCAAAGGCAGCAAGATGAATTACAACATCATATATCTCACCTGTATTAAAATCTCCTATATCATCAGGAAAATCTATACCATCTAATTCTACATCTACACCACTCTCCTCTATCATTTTCCATAGATAACTTCCTATGAATCCTTTATGTCCAGTAATTAATACTTTCATGACCACATACCTTTTTGAACTTTATCTCCTATTTCAGGAAGATATAATATAGCTTGTTTTAATTTATTAAAATCATGCTCTAGGGTTTTTAATCTATTTTTCAAATCCCTTATTTCTTCAAGTTGTCTTTCATTCATGAGGCCACCCTACTAAAACCCTTTATCTTTTCAAATTTTAACACATTACCAAACCTATCGTCCATACCTGCCTTATGAGATATCACAAATACATTAGCATCCTTTACTACAAAACGAATAATCTTAAGGAACTCTTCAGTTCCATACCCATCAAGAGAACTATCAAATACTTCATCCATTACTAGTAAGTTTGTATTAACAGAGTTCTTATACCTTGCTACCTCCCTCCATGTGAAAAGTAAAGCAAGATCAATCCTCATCTTCTCCCCTTCACTGAATGAAGCATAAGAAAAGTTATCATGAATAGGAGATTCAACAGTCTCATTGAACTCCTCATCCAATGTAAAATTAATATAAAAATCCATCATCTGCAGATACCTATTGACCTGCTGATTAATCAATGGAAGATACTTCTTTATTATCTTAGACTTGACACCACCATCCTTAAGCAAGCTATATGAAAAATCATAATAATTAATGGTATCTTTTTGTGTAGATAATTTATTATATGTCTGTTCTAAATTTTCTTTAAAGGTTTCTAACTTCTCATGCTCAGTATTTCTGTTTGCAAGTTGTTCGGTAAGTCTTTGTATTTCCGATTCCAAATCCCTGATTTGTCTTTGACACCCAGAGATGCGAGTATTGTTTTTAGAAATGCCATGCGTTAAGTTAGTAATCTCCTTTGATAGTTTTGTAAAGTGATGCTCTCGCTCCTCCTCATTTTTAATTGCCTCCTCTAGTTCTTGATAACCAGATTGCAACTCCTTTATCTTATCTTGAGCATCACTAATGTTATTTAATCTAAACTCTTCTTCTATATCTTGTTTACAGGTAGGGCAAACAGTATTCTCTTCAAAAAACTTAGTCTTTTTAGTAATGGTCGCTACCTTATTAGATAAAGTTCCTTTTATAGTTCCCATCTTACGTAACTTTTCTGTAGCACCTGTTACCTTCTCTTGTTCTTTTGTTAGGTCATGAACATCATTTTCAAGTTCTTCATTTATTTTAACATAGTTATCTGATTCAGCAAAAAGAGTATTAATTTTCGTATTATTATCTTCTATTCTACTCTTACCTTGTTGTTCCAACTCCTCCATAAAATTAGTTTGCATATTGACTTTATCATTAAGAGACTCTTTCTTCAAATCTAAAGTCCTTATCTCCTCCTTAACTCCTCTAATCTTATCTTTGATTAAATTATTCATAGAAGAGAAAATCTTAATATCTAAAAGATCTTCTATAACTTCTCTTCTATGAGTGGCAGTAAGTTGCATGAAAGGAACAAAATTACTACTACCTAAAATAACAATCTGAGTAAAAGACTTATAGTTCATCTTTACTACATTCTGCTCTAACCACTTCTGTTGATCATTAGCAGCAGAAAATTGATCCATACATAAACCATTTCTATGAATCTCAAATAGATTTGGTTTGATTCCTCTTACCACCTTCCATTGAGTTTCTGCAATAGAAAACTCTACCTCAACTCTACAATCCTTTTCATTAACTGTATTGATAAGTTGGGACTTACTAATCTTTCTAAATGGTTTATTGAATAAACTAAAAGTTAAAGCATCCAATATAGTACTCTTTCCAGCACCATTTGTCCCAACAATCAACGTTGTTGAATCTTTATCTAAATTAATTTCGGTATATTGATTTCCTGTAGAAAGGAAATTCTTCCACCTAATAGTTTGAAATGTTATCATTTTCTAAAGGTGGAATAACAATGTCATTTTTTGTAATTACAGAATACCTGTAATCATGCATCTCACATGTTTTAATCACAACTTTACCATCAACTTCAATTACGTGCATTTCTGGATAATCTTGATCTTCTAATAGAAGAGCATACCTAATAGCATCATCCTCATCTTCAAAAAGATAAAGAACTTGTTCTCCATCATCTGATTTGACTGAATATGCACCTTCAGTCTCCTTACCTTCTATTGTCAGAATAAACATTAGACTAACTCACAGGCTTCCTGATAAACTTCTTGCAAGAATTTTTGAACTCTTGATTTATCAATATCTATCTCAGACTCCTCAATATACCTATTAAGGATAGAGAGTGTATCTTCAGATTCAAACGCTTCAAACTCTGCTGCATCATGTAAAGCAAAGTTCTCTACTATTTTAAGTTCTGCTACATTAGCATTATACACCTTATCAATGAATTTTTCAAATTGTACTTGATCGTTCTTCTGTCTGACAACTATCTTTACTATCTTATTCTCAAGTTCTCTTGCATCAAATAGTTGATGATCATTATCATTATAATAGATTATATGATGAAGTCTATATGGATTATTAACTGGAGTATGTTCTAATGTTTCAGTATCAAATAAATGAAATCCTCTATTAATATCATTCACATCATTCCAAAACATCTCATAAGGATTTCCAAGGTAATAGATATTATCTTTATTTGATCTGCAATGATAATGTCCAGAGAATGTCTTTTTAAATTTCTTAAATATATCCCACTCCATTCCATGTTCCATCATATGACCTGGTGTAGCTCTAAATCCATTCAATTCAAGATGTCCCATACAGATAGGAGATCTTGACTTTTTAATCAGTGCTTCACTCATCTCCCTATTATCACTATTGATCCAAGGTACAAGAGTAATATTACAATTACCTACCATTATAGAAGTTACTTCAGAATATGTTTTTACATTATCATATTCTCTTAATAGAAGATCTACTGCATTTACATCATTAGTATTCTTATAATATGCTGTATGATTACCTACTATAGTATGAACAGTAACGCCCATCTCTTTCAATCTATCAAAGTAATTATCCTTTGCCCATGTCAACGCACTAAAATCTATTGCCTTCCTACTATCAAAGGTATCACCCATATCAATGACAGTATCTATACCTTCAGAATATAATACAGGAAAGAAAACATCCTCATAAAATTTAAGAAAATAGTCGTGAAATAATTTGGAGTTTTTTCTTGCTCCAAAGTGTTGATCTGTAATTATTGCTACCTTCATTAATTACGTAACTTAGAATGAACCGCATCCTTGATTTGATTATACTCGCTATAGTTTCCATCGTCAAGGGTATCTCTTTCAAATACCTGTTCATATCCTGTCTTCTCCAAAATCTTATTCTTAATCTCCAATTGCTTCTTCTCCTTCTGTATTCTACGTAAGAACGCGTAGTGAATAATTTGTGTGAAATAAGCAAACGGGTTTTGAGACTTTTCAGGGTTGAAATTGTGTATGTATTGTACGCAGTTTTCAATTCCATCTGATATCATATCCTCCTTAAACATATAGTTAACAAAGTTTGGTTTGAAAGATAGATGAGTAGCAATCTTTAAAAAACATTCCCCAATATATCTGGGTATTCTAGGTTTTTCTTTACCTTGAATTTCTGCTATCTCAATGTTTTCCCTATGTGTAATTAAAGCTGCAAGGAACTCTTTGTTATTAACATAGTGTTCAGATCTTTTTCTTCTACCCATAATTCTTGCAGGACTCATATCTATACTCTCTATTATGTATTAATTATAGCATTCAACACAATAGTTGACAAGGTATCAAAATAATAGTAGACTAACTCTGTCGGGTTTCAAGGGTAGGGATTAGCTATTGTTATAAAGTTTCTCTAAAGACTTCTTGGCTTCTTTAATAGTAGATATATACCCCATTTTTCTATTTAATTTTTTCTCTGGATTATATACTTGATCTTGTTGTTTAGAAAAAGCTTCATGCATAGCAATAGTTTCCATATCATTAGATTCATTTAATGTAAGAACATCTTCTAAATTAACAACAAACAAATCATCCTTACTAGTTTTTAACCAAGGTTCCACTTTATAAGCATATACACTACCACTACTTCTATTTTTAACCTTTTGGATTGTTATAGGAGATTCTAATAATAAGAAAGTTCTATCTTCCTCTTCTGTATATCCTACTAAAGCGAATATTTCTTCGCCAGATTTAAATTTAATAGTGGCATAAAAATCGTCTTGCATCATTTCTTAATTTGAATAGTGATTATTTCATAATTAAAATTCTCTTCATTATAAATTTTAATTCTTTCTATGAGATGATTGAGTGTATAATTTTTTCTAGAATTATAAGTACAGTCATCTCCTATATCATAGAGAATGGCTTTTACTTTGTCTTTTCCTTTCCTAAGAACCCTTCCAATTGATTGAAGGTTTCTAACGCGGGATTTGCTGGGGCTTGCGAAGATGACGTTGTGCAGCCGCTTGATGTTAATGCCAGTACTGAAAGTACCGTAACTGGCAACAATAATTGCATTGCTTTCATTTTCTGTAATCTCCCTAATTGATTCTCTTTGTTCAGCATCAACACCACCATGAACAAAAAATACTTTGCGGTCAGTATGCTTAATATTATTTATCTTTTCATAAAGTATTGCACCATGAGTTTCTACTCTGCTGTATAAAATAAGAGTATTACCTTTAAGATCTAAAGCTAGATTAGTAATAAAATTATTCCTTTGGTCATGGGAAATTAAATATTGAAGTTCATCTTCATATGTTTCAAATTTCTTAGGAGGATGTTTAAGAACAAGACACTGAATATCTAATTGGGAAAGATGTCCTTGTCTCATCAATTCTTCTGTTTTAGTTACCTTGTATGATGGTCCAAAAAGTCCTTCTAACACCCATTTATGAGTCTGTGTACCATCTAATGTTCCAGTAAAACCAAATCTATACTTAGCGTGTTCTAACTTAGTCATGATATTGACTAGCGATTTACTTTTGAAAAGATGAGCTTCATCACCTATAATTACATTATAATCTTTAAAAAATGATTTCTCCATTCTAAATACAGATTGCCACGTAGTAATAGTTACTTCGTTAGTATTAGTAATTTCTCTCCCAGAATAAATTCTATGACAATGATTTTTAGCATCCCATCCATACTCTATAAAATCCTTATACATCTGTTCTACAAGAGAAGTAGTAGGGACAACTAAAAGAATCTTTTGACCTTTATGTACATAATATCTTACTAGAGAATAAATCATTAAAGATTTACCTGATGCAGTAGGACTGACTAATAATCTCCTATTATGCTTCAAACAATCAGATACACCTTCTAATTGATATTCTCTTGGTTTAAATTTAGTAATAGATTTAATATAATCCTTTACTCCTTGCTTTGATATAGATTCATTTACTTCAAAAGGTAGACCATAATATTCATTATCTAAAAACTTATAACTATATCCTTGTCTTTCACAGAACGATACTATCTTATCTAACAGTCCTACATATATCTTTTTTGATCTTAAATCAAACAGATGTATCTCACCATTCCAGTTTCTCTTCCTATACTGAGGCATGAATTTAGCACCCTCTACCTCAAAGGTAAAATGATCCCTTAACTCATACTCTATATGAGGTTCTGCTTTTATTTGTAAAAATACTTCGTTAGACTTTTGTATTATAACGTTTGTCACTTTTACCCATCATGCTATGGGTATTTATTAAGTATTGTCAAGTCCCCATTAAAAAAGACCCCGAAGGATCTTTTGAGTATTAAATGGTGAATACTAACAAGAGTATTATTCAGTGAATACTAACTAAATTGATTTGAGTATTAAGTGATGAAAACTAACAAGAGTTTTGCTCTTTGAATACTAATTAAAAAATTTGAAGATGGTTGAGTATTATTCAATGAATACTAATAAAAGTATTAAAATCTGAATACTAACGACGACCATCTTCTACAATCATCTCACGAACAGTTCTCCATAAATTTTGCAATTGTTTATCAGCATATTTCATTTCCTCTCTAATTACTTTTAAATCCTCAATAGAATCAAAAGTATTAGGTTTTGGATTTCCTTTTTCATCGAAAGACATACTAATTTTATTTTTGTTTCCTGCCTTTCTTTTATGATACTTCCAATTAGATGCTGTAACACCTGCATTTGTATGGTATGGAGTTAATCCAAAATAAACCTTTTTAGCATACTTCCAATAGGGAACTTTTCCGTTATCAGACCTAACTCTTAAATTTCCTTCTGGAGTAATGATTGTATTAACAACATTATAAATTTGTTTTAATATTGTTTCACTAGTATAATTTAATATACCAGGTGATAAAGCATTACCTTTTTTATTTAAAGTTAACTTAAAATATTCTCTTGTACTGTTATCAACAGTAAAAGCAAGTTTAGATATATACTTCCTAATCCAATCACTTACAGCATCAGTATCATCATTATTTTTACCAATACCATAGTTTCTATTTCTTCCAAGATTAGCATCTTCTGTTAGTTTATTTCTATCTTCAAACATATGAAGATTTTTTTCCTCATGATCTTTTCCTGTTGTAGGAAGAAATACTTTTAGAGTATCTATAATATGTGGATTTTTTTCTATGTAATATGCTATTGATAATGTATCATTTCTATCTGTTTTAGGGATTAATTTACCTCCATCTTCTTCAAATCTAGAATATATTTTTCTTGTTTTAGGAGTTACTTTTTGAGGGAAACATAGAATAGTAATGTTTCTTTGATCCGCAATCTTTTTTATTTGACGCAACTCATCTATAGTATAAGTTTGTGCTTTACTATTTTCTTCTCTTGCTCTTAAATGAGCATCTTCGATGATAATTGTTGTGCCATCAGATAATCCTGGTATATTTAATACCTTAAACTCATCTGTAGATATTTCATAATGAGTTTTTGTTTGAGGATTGTATGTGGTTATTTGCTTTTTACCAATATCACATACTAGAAATTTAAAATTTAATCGATTGTTCATAATTTGAGTATTAAGGGTTGAACGCTAACAAGAGCATTTCTGTTTGAATACTAACATAAAAATTATGTAGTGTCAACGAGTATTATTCAATGAATACTAATAAAAGTATTAAATTCTGAATACTGACTGTGGTATTCTACCATAATAGAATCAATTTATCAACCCAATCCAGCATTAAACCTCATAAATTCTATTGCATTCTTTATTTGATATGTCCTATTCTGAATTACTTTTAAAATGCTTTCAATATAAACAAGCATAGTATCATAATAATCAATCTTTAAATTTGAATTGGAAAGTTTCTCATCAGCATCAAGATATTTCTGCATTGTATCCTTATCTCTTATCTTCTTAGGAAAAGGATTATCTCTATAAACCTCAGGATCAGACTTACCAGAAAAATATTCATAACGTTCATGGCGAATATTTTTACGCTGCTGCTCTGCTTTCTTTCTTAAAAGAAATATAGTATTATATAACTCGAAGTATTTTGCATGTAGAGAGGGAATATTTAATGACTCCTCATGTAGATTATCTCTGTCTATCTGTGCATCTTTTTCCCACATCTCTTGAATAGATTCAAGATCAATACTCATAAAATATTATCATCCAAATCAGTAATGTTGTATATAGTATACTTGAAAGTAACGTTAGCTGTCAAGTAGTCTATATCAGAATCTGTAGCATCAAAGTCTAGATCTGATAAAGATATTGGAAACATATCTAAAAACTTAATCTTAAAGTTTGGTGTATTAGAACTAGAAAGAACGTTCAATGTACCATCACATGTATAATTTAATTCTCCTCTAGGTGTATTTGGATTGCTACTTTGCCAATCATATATCTCTTTTAAACTATCTGGGAAACCAAGTCCTCTTAACCAATGCTGTATCTCTAGATAGTTTTCTAAATCTTCATCTACCAAAAACCTTAAATTTAAATCCTGAAATTGTAGTTTATCTCCAGGTTGAGGAATATCAGTTAAGTATGTTGCTTGTTCAGCAGTACCTAAATTTAAACCTGGAATATTTGCTTGATTAGAAAAGAAAGTAACTTTAGGAGCACGATTTAAAATAAACTTAAACCCAGTAGGATTCAAGAAATTTTTATTCTTTACTTGATTTCTAAAACCAGTTGCTGTCATTATCTTTTTTAATTATTTAGATAAAAAAAGACCCCCTACAAGAGGAGGTCTTTGAAAAATATAAGCATCTAGCTTACATGATGTTCTTAACTGCAACTCTTCTGTAGTAGCGGTTGCTGTTAACTTGGAGTCTGCCAAGTCCTTGAGTAAGTCCTTCAGCAAATGGGTTGGATACAAGACCATATCTTGTCTTGAAGCCAATCTTAGGCTGGAAGGTGTCCTCACCCACTGCACGAACCATCTGTAGTGGAACGTAAGGGCAATAGAACAGACCTGCATCATAAGGTGAACCACCTTTATAACCAACAACATAGTACTGGTTGCTGCCTTGAGCAAGACCACTGTTGTTAGCTGCTAAGTTAGCAGAATATGGGTCAATGTATACTCTGTACTTACCTTGGATAGTACCAGCAAATGTGTTACCAGTATCATCAACATTAAGGTTAGCATTAAGAGCAGGTGT
>VTLG01004372.1_pt1 | contig 23472 bp, 38 predicted proteins | sample 4694571 | NCBI WGS metagenome assembly VTLG01 (sample SAMN12604809, study PRJNA352737) | marine metagenome | biome: ENVO:00000447; feature: ENVO:00000209|ENVO:00000569|ENVO:01000036; material: ENVO:00002151; isolation source: viral sequences binned using virsorter ...
TTTACCACCATCTTGTAGATACTGCCCGTACATCTTCTTTTCCTTTTCAGTCATACTCATTATTCCATTCTCCCATCACCTTTAAGAATCATAGCATCACCTACAATATTTGCAAACTCATCATCAACTCTATCTCCTAGCCAATATTCTGATGCCTCTTTATTTATTTCCTTACCTTTTAACCTACCTTCTTCATCTATAACTATTTGGTCGCCATTTGGAGCATATACTACTTCAATATGTCCACCTACGAATTTCTGCATTTCCTCTAGCGTTGGTGCTTTATCTGTTATTGTTTTTGTTGTTGGTTTTTTCATTGTTTTCTCCTCTTTTAAATCTTCATAAATTTCATTTTTATCATCTGCTATTTCTATCATTTCCCATACATTTTTCTTCAACTTATGTGCATATAGCTTAGCTTGTTTCTTTTCAAATCCTATAATCACAAATGGGAAATGCTTGTCAAAAAAATCATCCATTATTTGCCTCACTTTCTTTTTCTTTTAAAAAAATCTTAGCTCTTTCTATACCTTCATTAAAGCCTAAATCGTAAGTATCTACCATCTTTTTTAATAATATTATTGCGGTATCTCTTTCTTTTATAATCTTGTCAATATTTATTAATCTACTCATCATTTCCCTCTCTTTCTTCTTGGAAGCCTTCCGCTTGTGTTGATTCATATTGTCCAAAGAATAATAATAGGTCAGATTGGTATTCTTTAGGCATCTTCTTGAATATGTCGTCCCTTCTATCCAACATTTCTTTTTCATTTCTAAATGATGCGAACATTCGTGTTTTCTTTCTTCCTTTTATTTCTTCCATTATTTTTCCTCCTCATTATATCCATCAAACCATCCTTCACCACTTGTTGATGGGTTTTGACAATGTTCTTGCGCTTCTTCTAAAGTAAGGCCAGTTTTAATTGTCTTAGTAGCTCTATCATCTTGGTACATTCTTATTATTTTATATTTCATAATTGATATAAAAAAACCCGCCTAAATTAATAAGCGGGTTTAGTCCTTTATATTTATTGTTGATATTGGTCGTATAGTTTATCGGCTTTGGCTTTTCCAAACTTTTCTGATACTTGTTGGAGTATTAGAGCGATAATATTATGTCCGTATGGTGTTCCCAATACGTCAATAATTTCATTTTCCGCCGATTCTAAGGTCATCTTTTCTGAACTCATATGATTATTTCCTTATTTTATTGTTGTTGGTTATATGTTGTTGAGATGTTGTCGCCATCTGTTGTTGGTGTATCACTTGTAGTATTTGGAGTATCGTTAAGCTTGGATATTTCCTCTTTCCAGTCCTCTAGCTTTGTTGTCATATCGGACAAGCCATCAAGTTCACAAGATGCGTTCTCAAGATTACTTATTGCATTACCAATATCGGATGCAACGTCGTCAAATTCGCCATATGCCCTATCAACAATACTCTCCATTTTTTCTATTCTTTCAAGTACCTTAGAGATTGAATCTGCCTTAGTATTATCTTGTAAGAATTTTATTCTTTCTAGTAGGTCAATCGTTTCGTCGTGATGTACTAGCTCTTTTATTTTGTCTAGTGTTTCCTTTGCTTTTTGGTTTTCTATTAGTTCTGAGATAAAAGTATTTTCACTCATTTTTTTCTCCTTATTTATTGATTAATTACTGTTGGAATGTTGTTTTAACATATCCAAATATATTATGAATTAACCTAATAAACAAAATAAATCTCATATATAAATATATTAGTAAATAATAGTAAAATATCCGTATATTAACAATGTGAACAAAAAACAAAACGGGAGTAAATAACAATGGATAATAATTACATTGATTTAATTAATAAAATACAAGTTACGAGCGATTATGTAGATAAATTAACACGTATTAAAGTTAGTATGAGTGAGAATGTATCAATTAATAATGAAGCGCTAGAAATATTAGAAAAGTGTATTAATGATATTAATAAAATATATATTGAAGATGAGCAAAATGAAGCGTTAGAACGGCAAGTAGAAATATTAGAAGGGAAGGTTAAATAACAATGACTAAAAATAAAAAGAAAGCGCTAAGCGATAAGCTAGTAAAATCAGTTGAGGAGATGCTATCTCAGAAGCAAAGGAACGGAACTATTAAAAATATGGGGGAAGAAGTTGCATTTTTAACGGGCGCCACTGTTGTAATGCATTTAGTAATAAATGGAGAAGACAGTGAGGAACTAAAGAATATTCCAATAAATTGGATAATATCCGCAATGCGAGGTAATTCTGTTAATGAATTTAAATATTATGAGGAGGTTGAATAATGAATATAATCTGGAATGATAAAGAGGTACTAAAAGAGATATTAAAAGAATTAACTGAAGATGATTTGAAAAGATTATTAAACGGCGAATGTATTGTAACTAAAGCTATAAAGAGAGGTAAATAAAATGATTATATATTTAAAATGTACTAAGTGTAATACAATAGAGCGCCAAAAGACCACACCAACACCAAGCGGAGAAGATTACGCAATTGAGTGTAATAAGTGCGGGAATGAATTAGAGCGCCTAAAATTAGGGGATGGGAAATTATTCGCGCCATCCGTTATAGGTAAAAATAACGCGCTATTATATGAGAATATGCTATTAAGTATAATGAATAAAAATAGGATAACTTCAAAATAAAGTTTAATAAATAAGGAGTATTAATACAATGCAAATGGACAGAATAGGAACTCATAAGACATCACATTATACAGATACAAAGAACGTGTTACGCGTCGTGTATCATAATACCGAGGTGGTAAAGGTTAAAGATAGTAGATACGCAGTATTGAATAATGGCGGTTGGTACACGGTCACAAGTAAGACGCGTATGAATCAAGCGTCCAGAGAATATCATCTAGGCTTCGCAGTATACCAAGAGAATTTTAATTGGTACGTTAAAACCGATAAAGACCTAGCGCCTTATTACAATGGTATTGTTATTGATACTATTACTGGGCTTATAAGTAGGAAGCTAAAGAAATAAGAATAGACTGTTCACACACAAACCGAGAAAACCCCACCAAATAAGAGCGCCGTCTGAATGGACGGCGTTCCCTTTATTAATAATTGACCCAGTAAAAGCCTAGTGATTATAATCAAATCCAAATTTTCAACCAAATTGGGAGAGGTATGGGGTTCGGCTTGGGGGGGGCTTTGCGATAAGAAAGAGGGACACGCATTCTAATGTTATTTTTTAAAATTAAGGACTTTCCCTTTAGTTTATAATTTATTATTACTTATTATTGTGAGTTCCTTTGGTGAGTTTTGGGTAGAGACCATCTAATCCCCCTACTGAGAGTAAGAAGATTAGCCTCTACCACGTTAGTTCCTTCGGAGCCGTTTAATTTGTAGGACAATCATTTCGGTAACTGGCTCAATTGTCTTCGACTTGCCTTGTGGCTGTGTTACAAATCCCCTTCTAGTAGCCACTTTGTTCTCCTGTACCCTAAAAGCGTCTAGCCAACCGATACAGTGGCCTTAATATAAGATACTACAAATATTACGTGCAAGTAAAATATATTTTTATTATATTTAATAATGGAAATTAAGACGATTAAGGGTAAAGAACACATATTATACGACAATAATAAGGAATTTACGGCTTTTAAGCCAGATTTAGTTGTAATGGGTGATTGGAGGCGTGGAACAGAGGGTGATTGGGTATATACAGATGATTTACACGTCTGTCAGGTATTAAAGGTATTTTATATTACTGTTCCTTCGACAAAAAAACAGAAAAAGTGTATACGTACGGTATGTGGTTCATTTGTTGCAAGTCAGGAAAATGCTAAAATGTTGGGGGAAGATGGGATTGCTGATAATATTTACACATTTTCGGGGAACTATGATTCAATTAACAATATTAGGTCAAAGAAGACATCTTCTAAAAAATTATTATTTGCACATTATGTCGCTGCAGGGGTGGATTTGAGTCGGGCATATAGCATTGTTTATCCAAAAGCCAATGACACACAATACATAAAAACTGCAGCGAATAAATTATTACAACAAAAAAAGGTAATGGAAATGGTAAAACAGGAAATTAAGGATATTTTAAATTCTGAAGGGGTTACGCCAGAATATATTATCCAGAAGTATAAAGATATAGCTGATATTTCTGATAGAGATACTGATAGGCTTCGTTCACTTGATGCACTAGCTAAGATGTCGGGATTATTTGATACAGAGAAGAAGCAGGAACAATTAACTGTATGGGCAGGATTTACTCCTGAGCAGATGGAGGCTATAAAAGGTGACAGCAATAAAACAAAAGTTCTCGCACACGCAGAGAGGGAAGAAGAAGAATAAAGACTTATGTCCTGTGTGCAGTGGAAACTTATATCATGATGATGTAGTAAGCAAAAGGATAGGCATTATTGATAATGATGGGTCAATAAATGAATGGAAATGTCCTTTTTGTGAATCAGAGTTTGATTTAGATAATAATATTTTGTATATTTATGGGTCTGAAAGTCGTAGCGGAATAGCTTAAACGTGGATAAAATCAATAATAAGCTATGGTTGCTTATACTTTTATGGGTTTTAGATAAATTAGTAATGTTAGTTTTATTTTTAATATTTAGGTAGGGATATGCCAAAGTTTGGAAGAAAATCAAAAAAAAGCCTTGCAAGTTGCGATGAAGATTTGCAGGATTTATTTAACGAAGTAATTAAACATGTAGATTGTAGTGTCATTGAGGGTCATAGGTCCCAAGAAAGGCAAGATAGATTATATGATGAAGGAAAAACCAAGGTTCGCTACCCGGATGGCCGTCACAACGCTAGTCCTAGTCGGGCTTGTGATGTTGTCCCTTACCCTGTTGACTGGGATGATAGAGAACGTTTTCATTTATTTGCTGGATTTGTTCTGGGTATTGCAGAGTCCATGGAGATAAAGATTCGCTGGGGAGGCGATTGGAATAAGAATTTTGAGGTAGATGATAATAAGTTTGATGATTTCCCTCATTTTGAATTAATAAAGGAGTTTTAGATGGCTGGCAATTTTACAGATGAACGAGGGTATGTTACACAATTATTAGATTATTTGATGTCAGGGACTTCTCCTTCTGAATATAAGGGGGCGCAGAGTGATATTAATAAGTTAATTGCAGATGCAGATAAAAAAGCAGAATTGGCAAAAATATTTCAGATGCAAGTTGGCAGAGAAAATATTGGGGTTTATCGGCATTTAGACCCAGCGGATAGTACTGTAACTCTTCTTATGGGCTTGGCAGACCAATATTATAGGAATGAAAACATCCCAATAGAAACATTATTGCGTAAAGATGCTATGTCGCGCAAAGATAGCCCTATGTCTATGATGGATGCTACTAGACTTCTTGCACAAAAAAGAAATCAATAATTAGTGGCCAATCTTAATCTTAATGGTAATATATCAAAAAATGAAGAAACTCTACAGTTGGCTTTTAGCGACCTTATCACGTTTGGTAAGTTATTTAGCCCGCAAGATTTTCTAGCCTCAGCAACTCCAGATTTCCATTTAAAAGTAGGAAAATTACTTACAAATAAGAAAAAACAGCAATTAGCCCTCGTTTTACCAAGAGACCATGCAAAATCAACATTAGCAGCCTGTGCTGTTCTTCATAGATTTGTATTTGCTACAAAAGATGCTCCTGAATTTATTGCATGGGTAGGTGAAGCGCAAGACCAAGCTAGAGATAACCTTGGATGGATTCAGAATCATATATACGAAAATCAGGCTATTCATTATTATTTTGGTGATTTAGAAGGAGATAAATGGACAAAGGACGAATTTACATTAAAAAACGGTTGCCGAATGATTGGCAAGGGTACTTCACAAAGATTAAGAGGGAAAAGGCAATATTCAACACGATATACAGGAATCGTGCTTGATGACTTTGAATCAGAGCTAAATACAAAAACTCCGGATTCAAGACGGCAAATTAAAGAATGGGTGACTGCTGCGGTATATCCAGCGATTGATTTTGATAAAAATGGATTTTTATGGTGTAACGGAACAATTGTTCATTATGATAGTTTCTTAAATGGTCTTGTTTCAAAGCATAAGGAAGCTTTAAAGACTGGAGAGGAATTTGCCTGGGAAGTATATACTAAAAAGGCTATAGAAGATGGCGAACCTATATGGCCCTCACGTTGGCCATTGAAGAAATTGGCAGAGCGTAAGCAATTCTATATTGATTCAGGGACCCCAGCTAAATTTTACCAGGAGTATATGAACCAGGCGAAATCTCCAGAAGACCAGATTTTTAGCGAGGAGGATATAAATAATGCATTATATAAGGGTTTTGCTAGATATGATGAGGCGCATGACTCGTGGTACATTAAACTTGACGATGATAGAAAAGAGTATGTTAATATTTATATCGGCGTGGACCCTGCTTCAACAATTGGTGTCCATAACGATTATTCTGTTATTATGGTTATTGGGGTTACTGCTGAGTATGATTATTATGTTATTGAATATTGGAGACAAAGAGTCCTACCCATGGACTGTGCCGACAAGATATTTGAAATTGCAAAACGATATAGCCCGATACGAAGAATAAATATTGAAACTATTGCATATCAGGAAATGTTAAGGGATTATGTAATGAAGAGAAGTAAGAAAGAAGGCTTGTTTCTTCCTGGGATTGAAAAAGGAATTAAGAATTATAACCAAAAGAAGAAGGATAGGCTCTTTGAAGGGCTTCAGCCAATGTTCAAGGCAGGCGCTGTACATCTTAAAAAGGATATGCATGAGTTTATAGGTGAATTGCTTGATTTCCCTAAAGGTTCGCATGATGATACGATTGATGCGTTCTGGCTTTCAACTCAATGGGCTAAGGGAAATCCAAAGGCCGGAACTAAGAAAAGGAAGAAAAATAGCGATGGAACATGGTATAGGCCAAGAAAAGCATATAATTGGCTTACTGGAGCAAGGAAATAGCTATTGTTTATAAAGATAAATAGGTTTATATTATAAGTTATGATAAATGAAGATATTAGGGTAAAAGAAGTCCGGGAGCTTTTTGACCGTTGGAAAGATGCTCGTGCTGACTGGGATACTGCTGCTAGAGAAGATATTGACTTTTATTTGGGGAATCATTTTACACAGGCCGAAGTTGATGAACTTGACTCAAGAAATCAGTCATCAATGCCAATGGATAGGCTTTATGCTGCGATTGAACAGTTTAAAGCTATTATAACCTCAAAGACTCCTAAATTCTCTGCTGTTGGTAGAGAGGACTCAGATAATAAGCTTGCAAACGTATGGAGAACTATCCTTGAATATATCTGGGATAAGTCTGATGGCAACGAAGTGTTTAAACAAGTCGTCCATGATTACGCTGTTACAGGTCTTGGTTATTTTTATTGTTATCTTGACAAAGATGGTGATTATGGACGTGGTGAAGTTAAATTTACCTATATAGACCCATTTCGCGTATATGTAGACCCTAACGCAAGACATCGTTATTTTGATGATGCTTCTGGTATGATAGTATCAACGATTCTGACTAAACAACAACTTATAGATTTATATCCTCAATTATTACAACCTATAGATGAAAAATCTGAAAAATTACTTATTGACGAAATAGAGGCCATTAGTGGAGAAGAAGATTATCCTGATGCAACAAATAAGACAACAATGCAATCATTTACTCCTGATAATTCCAAAGATAAGGATTATGGCGTTGATAAGTATAGATTATTAGAACATTATAGCAAAGTAAGAGTTCCATTTTATAGAGTCATAGATACAAGAAGTGGTGATGAGCGTATTATGACTCAGGAGCATTTTGCTCGAATGGCACAAGATAAAGATTTTGCTGCAGCTATACAAGGTCAATTAATTGATTATGTAGAGGTAACGCAGTCAAGAATTAAATTAACATGTACTATAGGGCAGATAGTTCTATATGAAATGATTTGTGATACGGATATATATCCCATAGTACCAGTTCCTAATATCTGGACCAATACTCCGTATCCAATGAGTGATGTTAGAAAAAATAAAGCATTTCAAAGGTTCCTCAATAAGACAATATCTCTTATAACATCACATGCTCAGGCTTCAGCTGGATTGAAGCTGCTTGTACCCCAAGGTAGTGTTAGTGATATAGAAGAGTTGGAAAGAGATTGGGCCAATCCAAATGCTACTATAGAATATGACCCATCTTTTGGGGAACCTCATTTTCCATCACCTCAGCCATTATCTGGTTCAATATTAACACTTCCTAAAATGATTGAAGGGTATATTGATTTAAATATTGGTATATTTGAAATGATGCAGGGAAATACAGAAGCTGCACCAAGGACATATAGTGCAACTATGATGATGGAAGATGTAGGACAGCGAAGGTCTAAGTCTAAACTTAGAGACGTTGAGGGTTCATTGAAAAGATTAGGTCAGGTTGCTTATAATCTGGCTAAACAGCATTATGGATTTAAAAAGACATTTAGAATTGTTCAGCCAAATAATGATTTGACTGAATATACAATTAATAAAAGATTATATGATGATAAGACAAAAGAATTACAATCAATTGAAAATGATATTTCTGTAGGACAGTTTGATATTAGGATAATCGGCAATTCAACATTGCCATCTAATAAGTGGGGAGAATGGCAGATTTATATGGAAGCATTTCAGGCCGGACTTATTGATAGAGTTGAGGCTCTTAAGAAGACTGAAATCTTTGATAAAGAAGGAATTCTACAAAGAACAGACGAAGTTACTAAATTACAGGGTATGTTACAACAGGCACAGGAACAACTTAAGAAGCTTAGTGGTGACTTACAGACTTCTGAGAGAGAAGCAGTTTCCTCACGTAAGAGAACTGAAGTAGAGAAATTCAAGACAAGAATTAAAGAGCAAGAGCTCGATAGTAAACTAAATAGTAAACTGCAAGTAGGCAGATTAACAGACGCGGTGAAACTCGAATCTGAGAAATTACGATTTAATACTCGTAGTGAAGCTCAAAAAGGAAAAGAGAAATCGCAGAAAGGAATAAAATAATGGAAAACGCATTAGAAGATGGAAATCTACAAGGTGAAACCACAGATAATGTAGGGCAAGACGAAAGTGTTGATACGCAGGAGCATTCTGGGAACTGGGAAGAACAAGCAAAGTACTTTCAAAGTGAAAAGGATAAACTCAATGCGGAAAACAATCAACTGAAGCAATATGAAAAAATTGGACAATTGTTGGAATCACGACCAGATATCGCGAATGCAGTTGCAGGAATGATAAAAGGTGGTGGTCAATCAGCTACTCCAGAACATATTACACTAGGGAAAGATGAATTTGACCCATGGGAAGCCTATAATGACCCGCAGTCTAAATCGTACAAGTTCAGACAACAAGAGTTACAGAGCTCAATTAATGGTGCTGTTAACCAACAAATGCAAGGCCTTCAGAGAAATCAAGGTGAGATGCAATTAAAGACCGAACTACAACAAAGGGGACTTAATCCCGCAGAAGTAGACTCTTTTATGCAATTTGCTGCTCAGAATCCTGCAGAGTATGGTGTTGAGGGTGCAATTAAGATGTGGAGAGCTGTAGCTGAGTCTGGTGATACCAGCAATCAAGTACCAAACCCACTTGATAATATTCGTCAAACACAGGGGAACCCAGCAGTGGGTGGGGTGTTGCAAGGTCAACAGCCACAGGCTCCTAAGAGCGATGATGATGCAATGTGGGATAGTATTGTAAATGCTGGTAGTCGTACGAAAGTATTGTAGATAATAATATAACTAAGGAGAAAATGTAATGGCAAATTACAATAGTGGTGTAGTAAATGTAGGTACTCCTGGTTCGAATACGGCGTTATCTTTATCGCTTGGGTCAAGACGTTTATATGATTTTAGTGATAGAGTTGCTGATTTAACCCCAGATGAGTCTCCATTTTTTACATACTTATCAAAAGTAGGAAAAGTGCCAACAACAGACCCTCAGTTCCGATTTCTTGAAGATAGAACTAAGATGGCTTTTACTGATAGAAGCTTTAACATTTCAACTAATCTCGCTGCGGTGAGTGCTGGTGCAACTGTTCAAGCAACTATAACAGCAGCAGCCTCTTGGCTTATTAAAGGAATGGTTATTTCGATAACATCTTTCACAGGAAATAGTGGAGCTCCAAATCATGCGAATGCTGTAATTACAGCAATTAATTCTAGTACTTCAATTGATATTAAATGGCTCACAAATCCAGGTACAGATGCTGACCCAGCAGCTTTTACAACTGAGGCAGCACAACTTGGACAGGCAACTGTTATTGGAACTGCATTCGCAGAGGGAACTGGTGCTCCAGACGTATGGTCACAAGAATTAGACCATGACTATGGATACACACAAATCTTTAAAACAGCTTGTGAAATGTCTAATACGGCTAGAGCAACTGTATATAAAGGTTATGCTGATGAATGGCAAAGAATATGGAATCTTAAATTAAGAGAACATAAGGTTGATATTGAGAGAGCAATGTTATTTGGACAACGTGCATCTTCTGGTGGTGTAAACTATACAGAAGGTATATGTGGTCATATAATGGCAAATGGTCAATCTCAAACAATAGAAGATGATGAGCAACTTGTTTATACAGAAGGCCAAGCCTATCTAAAGACAGTAGCAGCTGCTTCTTTAACTTATGATAACTTATTAAGAGACCTTGAAGTGGTGTTCGACCCAGCAAGAGGTGGAAGTTCAAGTAAATTAGCATTAGCTAGTTTGCCTGTTATTTCACTATTTAATAAACTTGGTGATGGCGTTGGATTTATTGGTGACACTATCGGTGGTGGTGCTCGATATAATTTTGATGCATCTAAAGGTTCATTTGGTCATAAAGTCATGAAAGTTGAAACTGTTCATGGTGATATATCTCTTGTTAGAGAACCATTATTTAGAAAAGGTGCTGGTGAGTTTATGTGTCTAGTTGATTTAGACCATGTATCTTACAGACCTCTTGTAGGCAATGGTGTTAATAGGGACACCTCAATAACAACTAATGTGCAACAAGCTGATGAGGATTTACGTAAAGACTTGATTCTAACAGAAGCAGGACTTGAAGTATCTCTTCCAGAAACACATGCGTTGTTTAACTTTGAGGAGGCATTATAATGAGAAGTGATTATCTTAATAGTAATAGTAGTTCATATGGTGCTTTTGATTTTGTCACATATTCCAAAGACATAGCTTTTGCGTCTGGAAAATGGCAAGACTTAGTCAGAAGTGGTGAATTAACATCGTTAGATGTAAATGATACTGTTGTAGATGCTGGTATAACTCTGGTTAAAAACTATGAGTATGTATCAGCGTGGACATGTGACGCAGCATCAGCATTAACGTTACCATCAGCAGAAGTAGGTGTGATGGTAACATGGGTTCAAGAAGCACTTGCTGACGGAGCTTATGCAGCAGTATTTACTTGCGCTAGTGGTGATACTTTCGAGCCATATCAAGAAGTTCACATAGGAACTGGAATACCAGCATTGCAAGATGCATCGGTCGCAGCAGATAGTGTACTTACAATAACCCAAGCAGCTACAAATGGTGGTTGGGGAGCAATAGGAAGTTCAGTAATGCTTTATTGTAAGACTGATGGCCAATGGCTTGTGAGAGTTGATAGTATTTCAACTGGAACGGGAGCAACTGGAACTATTGCTTTTAGCTAAACCGAAATCATAAGGTTTAACAGTTTTGTAGGACTGTGCAGGGTGACGTATAAAGGTTGCCCTGCGAACCTACTAAAATTTTGATAACAATAGTACATTCATGGTCATGTCAAGACCTTAAAGTACACTCAACAAGGAGAATAAAATGGCAGCAAGTTTACATAAAAGAACTGTTCAAGAAGCTTTAAATGCATCATTAGGACAAGGTGGTGCAATCTTAGTTACAGGAACAACAGCATGTACATGTGATGGTGGTGTTTTTGTAGCAATCCAATTTATTGAAGATACAGTATTTGCATCAGGAAGTGGTGGTTTAGTAGCAGAATCAGAGCAATCATGGCCAGATGATGCAGGAACTGGAACTGATATAGATTCTGATGCAGGGGCAGTTTCTGATAGTATTACATTCCCAGCTGGATTAACTATTTATGGAAGATGGACTGGATTTCAATTGACAGCAGCTGGTAAAGTTATAGCCTATAGAGGTTAATATGTCTTTAGGATTAGGAGCTAGTCTAGGTAAAACAGGTTTAACTACCCCAGGTGTCGTAACAGATAATCTGGTTATGAAACATATGTATCCTGCAGGAGCAGTAGTGCCATTAAGTGATGGTGCTTTACATCTTGACACTGCTGGTGATTATGTAACTGTATCAGAGACTACTTTAAGTGTTCATGATGTAGCCCATTCATTTTCATTTTGGATAAATTTGATAGATATCGGTAGTTGGCAGCCAATATTTGGAAGTGACGATGCTTTTTATAATATGTTAGCTATAGACCAAGAAAATGATAGAATAGTTATTGAGGGTGATACTGATGCTGATAATATACAATGGAATACTATAGATGACCCTATTCCTTTAAATACTTGGAATCATTTTGCTATATGTACAGATGGGGCTGGGTCTGCAAAGGGCTATCAAAATGGCGTTGAAATGACAATAATTAATGATACTATAGGAACTGATTTAGTCTTTACATATATAGGAAGAGGTGCTAGTTATTATTTGGGTGGATATTTATGTAATATAGGTATTTGGGAAAGACAATTAACTCAAGCTGAAGTAAAATCTATTATGTGGAAAAGATATGCAGATTTAACAACTAGTGAATCTACTAGTATATTACATTGGTGGGCAATGGATGAAGGTACTGGGACAACAGCTAACGACTCGAAAGGGTCACTTGATGGGAGTGCAACTTTTACATAATGGCAGGTTCTTTTCAAAAAATATTAAAACCAACTAAATACAGAGCAGTAGATACTTCTACGTCAGAACAGATAGTAGGAGAGCAGTTACTTGGAGACCCTAGTTTTGATACTAATGTATCAGCAGGAGCTACTGGCACTTATTGGAAGTGTGAAGATTCAAATTTATCAATAACTGGAGGAAAAGCTGTTTGGACAGGGTCATATGGGGGCGATGATGGCGATAGAAGATTAGTCGACCAAATTACTGGTCCTCTAAGTGTTCTAACAGATAGATATAGAATTGAAATAGTAGTCTCGGATTATACTGCTGGAGAAATAAAATTTGTTAGTGGGGCTTATAATACTGGATTTGTTATAAATAGTGCAAAAACTTGGACTTATGATTTTACCCCTGAAACAGGTTCAGGGAATATAAATATCTATGCAAGTGCAGATGCAAATTTATCAGTATCAGATATAACAGTTTATAAACTAGAATCCTTCGGCAACAACAATCATGGACAGATATATTCAGGTAGAGCATTAGAGTTTGATGGTGTTAGTGATTATTTAGATACAGGGTATGGTAGTGATGGTAATGGCGTTGGAACTACTCATACAGTAGCTTGTTGGGTATATATGGATGTTTTTACAGGAGATAAACATATATTTGATACTAGAGATAGTGCTTCTGATGGTATTAGAATAATGGGCACTACAGGTTCAAAACTTGAATACCAATTAAATGCTGATTTAGCACCTAGTCTTATTTCAACAGTTGGATGGCCTACAACTTGGGTAAGAGCAGTTTTTACATATAATGGTACAACTCAAAATATTTATGTAAATGGAGTTTTAGAAGCAACAACAACAATATCAGAGACAATTTCAACTGGTGTAAATGCCTATATAGGAGCAAGAAGTTTTTCTTCTGCTACTAATTATTTTCTAGGAAAGTTATCTGATTTACAAGTATGGGATGCAGCATGGACAGCATCTGATGTAACCTTTGACTATCTTAATCCTGAATCTTTAGCATTAAATAATAGTGGTACTTCACTTACAGAGTCTAATCTAAAACTCTGGTATCCTATGCAAGATGGACATAGAGGTCAGCAATCTTATATACTTGATGGAGCTAATACAGGTCCAGTTGAAATATTATTACACGAATCTGTTGACAATGCATATTATGGGGATATGGAAAACTTATATGTTCATACTGATAATGAAATATATGTGAGTGGAGATACTGATAATAATATAATTAATAGATATTCTAATGACTCTGATTATCCTGTAATATCTCTTGATTCAACTATAAAATATTCAGGTACTCAATCTTTAAAAGTTGTTACAAATGGAACTTCTACTTATAATGGAGTTTATATCCCTGCTAGCGATGCAGGTTCTGCAAATAAAAGAAGTGTAGTAGCGGGTGGGAGTTATAAGATATCAGGATATACATATAGAGAATCTGGGACAGGAAATATTTCAGTTTATGCAAAAAAGGGTGATGGTAGTAATTGGGCGATGGATGGACATAGTATACAACCTTCATCTAATGGAGTTTGGGAGTATTGGGAGACATATTACATTGAACCAGAGGGTGGAGATGATGCTTATTTATTGATATCTGAAGCTAGTGGTCCTCATACGTTTTATATAGATAATATTAAATGGGATAAAATAAACGACAAACATCATGCAACTACTGTGTTTTATGGTGATGAAGAAGCAGTTAATGGTGATATGGAAACATTTCCAACTTTACATGCAACAAATGATGATACTTTTACAGATGAAAGTGTAGATGGAAGTCAAAATATAACAATGGTTACAGAGACTGGGTTTAAGCATGAGGGTTCAAAAAGTGCAAAGTGTACATTAGCTTCAGGGTCAACAGTAGGTTATGCAACATATAATAAAACAGATTATGTAATAGGACGCACATATAGAGCAGAAGTTTATATGAGACAAGGTGCAAGTCAAACTATGACTGCTTTTCAAATGTTTGCTGATGATAGTATTAGAGGTGAGGATGGAACAGATGGTTCTGCAATCACTCCAGATAATACTTTTTCTATTGCTTATGTTGAGTTTGTAGCTACTGCTACAACTATGATGATAAATATGAAATTTACTGGTACAGATAGCCATTATGCATATATAGATAATTTTAGTATAAAAGAAATAGGCACAGCTACAGGCTGGACAGATGCAGACCAACAACTAGATATACCTCAAACAGCATTACAATCTTATAATCAGTTAGCTTGGTTTGATGGGACTGGAGATTATGTTGATATTAATCCTTCAGGAACAATTTGGAATACTACAGATGGAACTTGGAATAGTATAAGTTGCTGTGTGCATCATGCTTCTGAATCTGTTGATACTAACAGTCAAGTAATGTATTTTGGTACTGAAAATGGCAGTCCTAATTTTTATATTTTAGAAAAAGATAGCGATGAATATGATGTAGGGTATAATACAGGCAATGGAGAGGTTTTTGGAGTAGAACTTAAAAAAGATTTTATTCATGATAAATGGCACCATTGGGTAATGAATGTTAAAATGAATAGCAACTCTAATGATACAGCTATTAGTTCTAGTGACGTTGAATTATTTTTAAATGGAGAAAAACTATCATTATCTTACGTTAAAGGGAGTAATAGTAATGGTATGGATATACCTGCTGCTGGAGATATTAATTTATTCGGTTCTGGAACTGGTACTGCTTACAACCCTACTGGCTCTATAACAGAAGTAGTTATATTTAATGACCAATTAACAACAGCAGAAGTTCAAGAATTATATAATGATGGAAAAATTTTAGATGCAAGAAATCATTCATTGTTTGCAACTAAATGTAGTGGATATTGGCAAAATAATGGATTAGCTGTTTGGCAAGACTTAACATCTAATAATAATGATGGAACTCCAACTAATATAACTGAAACCCTATTACTCCCAGCAGGAGTAGATGCTTCTAGAGATACTCAAGGTTTCTTAATGAATAGGCAGAAGAGTACTAATTCTGCTAATTTTCCTTTAATAGGGCCTGATGCAACTAATACTGATATGATTGGTTCTACTGATATTGTAGTTAACGAACTTGTTGTTGATTATCATACTAATGGATTTTCTTGTAGTTTTTGGGTTAAAGCTGAAGCCATAGCAAAGCCTAGATTTTGTATATCACATCAAGAAGATGATAATTATGGATTAGGATTTCATTTTAGAATAGCTTCAAATAATAATCTGTACTTTTTGCTTAGTGATAGTAATGATAATGCACAAGATGCGGGGTCTTGGTATTCACTTAATAAATCTGGTGTATGTGATAATGAGTGGCATCATATTATGGGTGTTTATGACCCTTCAACAAGTATTAAATTATATGTAGACAATGGTACTGCAACTACTGATACTTCTACATATGATGGAGGGGCTTTGGGAGATGTTTCACCTAGTACTTTTCTTAATATTGGTAGCAGAAGAAGTGGAAATGACCAACAGATGATTGGAGAAATAGATGATGTATTATTATACACAAAAGAATTAAGTGATGATGAAAGAACAAGAATTTATAACGCAGGTAAAAGGAGTCACAGATAATGGCACATTATGAAATGTATTTTTGTATACCTAGCAGTGCATTTAATAGTGCTGTTGGGACTAAGATAAAGGAACTATATCCTTTAGTGGAATCAGTAGCAGATGATGGGACTGTAACTTATAAGTCTGCACCCACATGGCATGAGATAATATTTGCAGGTAAAGTAGGTGCTCCTAGATATTCACATGATAAAGCTTATGTTATTATTAAGGGTGAATGGTCAGTTAAAGAAGGAGTGGTGTCTGAACTTGTAGCACTTGGTGCTAGTAAAAGTTATCCAAACTTTAGTATATTAACCAAGTCTGAAGCACAAACTTTATCAAACAGTTCAACCTTTACAGGAGAATAATGAAGAAAGGTGGAAAATTAAAAGGACCTTCACATAAAGATGGTGGTATTGACATCAATGTTGAAGGTGGAGAGTATGTAATAAAGAAGGATTCGGTAAATGACAAGACATTGCCTATTCTTAAAGAAATAAATAATACTGGCAGTTATGGATGTGGTGGTTATGTATGGCCTACATTTGATGCTAGAGAAAGGAGTAAAAAATAATGCCTAAAGTAAAAGATTTAGCAGGAAATGTAGTAGCAGAACTTCCCTATACAGATGAAGGGATGGAGCAAGCAGATATTATGGCTGATACTAATCCTAGTTGGGATGTTGAAATGGCTCCAGGGGGAATGTATAATGCTATGGATAGGTCAGTACAAGAATATGCAGGTGGTGGAAAAGTAGGATATAATAAAATTGGGATGTATAAAAAGGGTGGAAAAGTTAATAAAAAATAAAAAAACAGCTGAAAAGATTATACAAGAAATAAGAGATTATTTTAATACTCCTAAATGGAAAAAAATAAAGGCAAAAAATAATGCGTATTAGATGGGAAAAAAATAAAGATGGCAAATTGGTTCCATATACGCCCAAGAAGCGTAAATTTAGCGATGGGCCTATAAACAATCATATTAATATGCGTAAGACCTGGAGTGGCACAACTAAAATAGAATTTAGTGAAACTACTATGGATGAGGATATTAAAGCAAGGAATAATAGATAATGGCAGAAACATTTAGAAATAGAATAGATGCATTAACTGGATTCGCAGTAGTTAATGGGACTGATAGTGATGACGCAATATCTGATTGGTTGACAGATGGATTAAAGGAAGTAATTAATATATTGCCGCAAAATAGATTAGCTGAATGTGTTACAATTACAACATTAAACAACTCACCCACAACATTTAATTTAAATACGGTAACTAATGGAGCTCCTCTTTCTGTTACTAGAGAAGATACACAGGGTGTTAAGCAACCATGCAGGCAGATTTCACCATTATTGGCTACTAGAATTACAGATAATGATGATATTATGTTTGCATCTGTTACGGACCCTGTATATTATATGAGTGGGGGGACGTTAACTGTTTATCCTACTCCTACAGCAACACAAACAGCAGAAGTTCTTTATGTGCCATTAACAGCTGTTGTCCATAGTGGTGCCAGTGGAATTAATGGTTTCCCAAATGATATAGAACATGTTGTAGTTTTATATGCATCAGTCAAAGCAGCAGAATCATTATTAGCTTCAGAGGAAGACGATGATTTATATGTACCTATTATAAATTCATTAAAACAGGATTATAGTCAGGCTTTAACATTATTGGGAGCTAAACTATCTAAACCGAAAGAATCTTCATCAGATAATAGAAAAATGAAACAAATGCTTAATCAAATGTTAGAATATGGAAAATAATTATGAAAGTTAAAAATTTAATACAACAAGTAGAATATTTAATGGGAAGACAGCCAGAACAATATATGATGCAATTGATTAATGATGCATTAATGGACATGTCTTCAAAGATACAACATCATAGTTTACAGAAAAAACAATCATTAAATCAAAAACAACGATGGTATGCTTTAGATGATAATGTGATTGATGTATTCAGAGTAGAAATTTTAGATACAGATAGTAGATATGTGATGATACCAAAATTGGCTGACCCACATAAATTATTAAAAGATGATTCAGACGATGCGTCTGATTCATTAACATAGGAGTAAAAAAATGGCAAGTACATTAACAGCCGCAACAATGACAGTAACAATAAATGAGTCTATTGTTATTAACGGAAAGAATCAAGGTGGAACTAATACTTTAAGCATTTCATCTATCGCAACAGTATCAAAGAGGATTGTAGATGTTCCAACATCTGAAGTACTTATAGCGTCTATGAGTACAGCTGTGGCAGCTGGAACTTTTGTTGAAAGCGATGTTCGATATATTAGAATTACAAATTTAGATGATGAAAATTTTGTATATTTAGTTTTTAAAAATGAATATAGTAATGAGTTTTGTCTTAAACTAGATAAAGGAAAATCTTTTATTTATAATGGTGATGATGTATCTGGAGTTATAGATACTATGCTAGCAAATCAAGTAGCATTTGGATTTACTGAAGCAACTGGAGATACTGCTGATGCTAGTGATGATGTGACTAATATTACAGCGTCAAATAAAATAATTCCAGGATTACGATATGCACATGATAATGCAGAGATAACAGCAGGCACTAGCGTAGGAACTATAACAGGTGGTGATGCTACTGATGGATATGAAGCAACAGCTCATACATTAGTTGCTAGAAATGCAACTACGGGAGCAGAGACTGCTTACAATGTAACTGGTCATACAACAGGTACTTCTGATACAAATGGCACAGCTACATATTCAACTGGTTTTGGAGATTTAGTAGAGATTACCGCAGAAGCTGATACAGCAGCTGTAGATTTAGAAGTATTTATTGCAAGCGTATAGGAGTTTAAATGGCTAAAAGAAATTTTCCAAACGATTATTTCGCTTGGTATAATGATGATGATAGATTAGCAATTGTTGCTAAAGTATTGTCTAGTGATGCAAGTGATTCTACAGAAACTTCAGTTGATACGTATGATACATATACAGATAGTAGTGTATCTGATGGATTACGTATACATTATCATGCTAAATATGGTACAGTATCTCAGATAACAGATGATTTAAGAACAGATTCTGGATTAGATACCTCACTTCATTCTTCAATAATAGATTATGTTAAATCAAGACTTTTAGAAGATGGTGGTGATATGCAAAAGGCAATGTATTATAAATTAAAATATGAGAAGTCTATTAAGCAATATCCACATAGGAAAAGTGGTGTTAGAGTATTATCAGTTCCAAAATTATAATTAGGAGATTACATGTCAGATAAAAAAGGGGTACAATCATCTGGCAACGGAGAAAAATTATCCAGTCTTCGTTCGCAATTTGAAGAAGTAATGAGCAAAAGGGAAGAATTGTCAGCTGAAGTTAATAAGTTGACAACAATTGCATTGAAGCTTCAAGGGGCTGTAGAAGTTCTTGAAGAAATGGAAAATGAATCAAAACAAAAAGAGGAGGAAAAGAGTGATTGATACACTTAAGACATCGTGCGCAGGTGTTGGCGGTCTATTTCTAACTTTCTGGACTTGGTTGCCAGATATGATTAGATTAGGCATTGGAATCGCCACGTTTGCATACATGGTCATAAAACTTAAAAAAGAAATGAAGTAATATGGCTAAAAACTTGAAAGGGGTGGTGAAGCGTGCTATCGTCACCCCTGACAAACATTTTCCTCTTCATGACCCAGATGCTATTAGTGTTGTCAAGAAAGCGATTGAAATAGTAAAACCTGATACTTACATTGATTTAGGGGATACAGGAGAATGGTCTTACTTTAGTACGCATTATTGGAGAGGTCGATTTGCTAAACCAATGGAAGATTTAATTCCATTGTTAGATTCTGATGTTAATGAGGTGAACGCAGGAATGGATTGGATAGATGAATCTCTTGATAAGGTAAATTGTAAGGAAAGACATTTTATACAAGGGAATCATGAAGTATGGCTTGATAACTTTGTAGTTAGGTATCCATATTTAAAGCATTATATGACTGAAAATATATTAAGATTGAAAGAAAGGGGATATAAATATCATCCTTATAATAGAAAGAAGAATTTAAAAATAGGAAAGTTGCAATTTACACATGGAAAGTATACGACAAAGTATCATTCTTGTAAACATTTAGAGATGTATGGTGAGAATATTATGTATGGACATACTCATGATTTACAAAGACACACTAAAACTGGGTCTTTCGGAACAATTAGTGCTTGGAGTTTAGGATGTTTAAAGGATATAGAAGCAGATGAGGATTGGCTTGGTGGTAGGTTGACTAATTGGAATCATTCGTTTGCTATAGTTGATTGGTTTAAAGGTGGCAATTTTAAAGTAGAGGTAGTCGAAATTATAAAAGGTAAAACAACATTGTGGGGAGAAATAATAAATGGAAAATAAAAAAATGAATACTACAACTTTTTATCCGTTTGTAGTTTCAACAGCTACATATCCAAATGTTACAATTAGATGGATATAATGATAGATATTTTAATGGCAATTCCTGTTTTATTTATTATATGTGTTTTTTCATTCTCAGCGTATACGTATTATAAAGAACAGAAGGAAAAGAAAAAATAATGGATTTTCTATTAGTAGCAGAACCAAGAAAAGTAGAATCAGTGAGAATTGAAACTCCAATGGGTTCTATAGAAAGCGATAGCGGGAATCATATGATTGATATATTATCAATTGTGGGAATTGTTGGAATATTATATATAGGGAAAGTACTGGTCAGTAAGTACTTAAAAAAATAATGGATATGTTTACTATACTTGAATCTTATGGAGTCCCAATTTGCGTTGCAATAGCATTTGGATTTTTCATTTGGAAACAGAATCAATTTATACAAAATACTCTAATGGAAGAATTAGAGGAATCCTTTACTCGTTTAGAGAAGATTACAGTAAAGCTCATAGACGCTCAAAAAGGCATGCAAATGGAACAAAAAGATATTAAGGCTAGTTATCATGCAATTGTAGAAATATTGTCTAGTTTAAGCGGTAATGGGCTAAAAGAGAAGTTTGTTAGAAAAAATAACAGAGATTGGTAATGCTTCCTGTATTTAAAATATTAACACCTAAAGTTATAAAAAGTATTATGCACTATGTATTTGATAAGAATCCTTTGGATTGTCAGATGGAGATGGTGCTTGTTAGGTTAGAAAAATTAGAAAAAAATTCACATCCACCTAGAAGTTATGTGGTATGTGATAAGTGTAATTATAAAATAAAACAATATGAAGGGACAGACTAATGGATTTAAAAGAAATGGTAGTAGCATATATTTTTAATGATGAGATGAAAGAAAAAATCGTTAAAGAGCTTAATGATAATGTCAACATTCCTATTATTAATGAAAAGACTGAAGGCAAAATTATTGAAGCTGTATACGAATGTATAGAATCTTGTGTTAAAAAAGCTATAATGAAGTAAATTGGCAAAAAAAGTATATAAAATAGAAGCTTTTGAGGGTGGTGTTAATCAGAAAAATGACCCTAGGGATATAAAGAATAATGAATTAAAAGAGGCTTTTAATGTTAATGTATCTAATTTAGGTAGAATTACTATGCCTGGAGATGGCAAATCTTATTATGAGACATTGAATGCTAAGAATATTAATGTTGGACCGTCTTTTACTGAAGTAGATTTATTTGATGAAGGAATTAATATAACTCCAGGCCATGGATTATTTTCTTTTGTTCATGATTACAATATGGCAACGACTCCATTATTGGTAGATACTGAATTTATATGTATTAATGATGGAGCATATATACATATATGGGATGATTGTCATGATAGTTTCGGGAATGATGCTTGGCTTAAACAAAAAATTAAACTTGGGCCTGTTAATTCTTCTAATATCAATGATACGGAAGTTTCAACAGTTAAACCTGTATATTATAAAGCTGACATGGGATTAAGAGTGTGTGATGGGAATTTTAATGAAATTGACACAGGGAAGAATACTGATACTACAGAAACTGCAAGTGATACAACAATAGGGATTGAGGATGGGATTAATGTAACAGTATCTGCTGGGGATTATATCAAAATAAATTCTGAAATTATGAAAGTAATTTCTACCGCGTTGGGTTCACTGACAGTAGTGAGGGGTCAATTTAATACTACAGCTTCTTCTCATAATTCTGGTAGTGATGTGTATATAATAAATGTTCCTAAAATATTGGTTCATATATATAGAACTATGTTGTGGAAGTTAGAGACAGAGGGTACTATTACAAATGTGTGGAAAGAAGATATTCAGTGTTTAGAACCTCCCAATAATTATAATGATTATGGTTTAGTTGTATTCGATGGAAAAGTAACTGGTATGGCGACTAGTGGTCTTGATGGTACTGACGATTTAGCACAACTATCTCAAGAACCTAATTCACCAGAAAAAGTATTATTTAGTATACATGAGAGCAATTCTGCTGATGATAATATTATAACAGGAACAAGTACTGTGGATGGTTCTCTGATTAATAATCAAAGTACTATTAAAGTTAATGTTTCTGATGGAATTTCGAGTTCTTTTGCTACTGGAAAGTTTATTATAGTTTCACATTCACAATATATTGATGGGTTACATGAGATATTATCAGTTAATAGCGATACTCAGATGCAGGTAAGTGGAGAATTTGATACAGCGGAATCTGAACCTTTTGAAATTAGATTAGAAGAAGATAAAATAGACGGAGATTTGCAGAATAAATATATATTTGGAATGTCATTTTTATATGATGGTGGAGACCCGGATGCAATGCAAGAATCTTCAATAAGACCTGGGTATTTATATTCTGGACTTATCGCTCATGATGCTTCAGTTGCACGTAATGTAAATAGTGATTGGAAAAGAGATGATAATGCTGATGACTCTTCAGGTGCGGTTGTTCTTTCTGAAGTAACAGATTTAACTAGCACTCCTGGAAGTAATTTGGGATGGGTGCTTTATAATAATAGTTTATATTATGATGTTAGTGCAACAAGTGCA
>VTLG01006104.1_pt1 | contig 23471 bp, 37 predicted proteins | sample 4694571 | NCBI WGS metagenome assembly VTLG01 (sample SAMN12604809, study PRJNA352737) | marine metagenome | biome: ENVO:00000447; feature: ENVO:00000209|ENVO:00000569|ENVO:01000036; material: ENVO:00002151; isolation source: viral sequences binned using virsorter ...
GATTCTTAAGCAACTCATATTCTAACCACATTTGTCCTGTTTGAGGTAATGGCCAGATCTCACCATTGTATTCGTAGGTTGCTACTGTTTCTGGATCTTCACAGGCAGCAAGGATACTTAAACGGTTTTGAGTATGGACTTCAAAAAAACCTTTAGACAAAAAAAATGACCTTAATAGGTCAACGGTCTTGGTATATTTTTTCGGATCAATAATGCTTGTCATTATTTTAGGCTAAACTGAATTTATTTAGCCTTTTTATTCTTTAATATCTATTGAAAAACATCATTTACATACTTTCTTTTTTCATCCTTCTCCTTTTTCTTTCTCCAATTATGAAGTTTCTCGGTAGTAGAATCCATTGAAGGTTTCTTATCTTCCTTCTTTTTCTTTTTATCTAAAACTTTTTTTCTTGCCTTATGATAAAAATCCGAAAATTTACCTTCTTCAATCATAGTACGGTACGTTAAAAATTTCTGATCCACCAGTAGTTGTTATAGTTGTAGGACCTTGTGTAGCAAGATCGTATGCTATCTGATGTGGTGTTTGCTCAGGAATAGTTACAACTTCCAATCCTTTTGTTGTGTTAATCACAATGTCTTGTTCCATTTTCATTTTAATCTCCATAGGGGGGTCGAACCAGTCATCATATAGACCATCATAATCTGGTGTAATGATCACTTCACTCATTATATATCAACTCCCAGTTCTAAGTCCTTTTGCATCTTGATCTGCCTTTGTAGGATAATTTTTACCTTTGTTACCTTTAACAGGTTCAACTATCTTACCAAGAACTTTTCCAACAGGATTTGTTTTAATAAACTCACTTCCTTTATCAAGAATTGTTTTTACGGTTTCGTATGCACCTTCATCGACTTTTTTTTTGTCCTCACTATCAATATCAGCAAGCATAACACAAGGATCTTTCTGACCCATAGAACGAAGTTTGTTCTTTACTAGATTGATTTTTGCGTAAGTTCCACGCATATCCTTCTCTTCCTCAGGCTTTTTCTCACATTCTTTAGTGTTCACTACTGCCTCAGAATATGCCTTCTTCTTTTTCTTACTATCACATGCTGCTTTCTCAGCAAGTGTATCTAACATCTTCTGATGAGCAAAAGAAGCATAGATTCCACCTCTAGCAGCTTTTACACCAGCATCATTATCGGCTTTATCTGCTGGAGCAACTTTAATTGCACCAGACTTATAATTATCTACACCTTCACCAGTTATTTTATTTTTATTCTTTGGTTCTGTCGTTACAGTACCGTCTGCAATAAAAGTTCTTTCCCATGCTTTATCCATTGCTTCACTTCTGGTGTCCTTACCATCAGGTACTCCACCCTTCTTCTTTTGTATAGCATTATGAACTGCACCAGCATGCTCTTTGCTTGGAGATTCTACTTTACCATCTCCATCATAATCTTTCTTGGCTTTCTTACCTTCATAAGGTTCGCCATGATCTGACATCTCAACAGACTTAATATTAGGATTTTGGCGAAGTTGTGTAATCTTTGTTCTAGTAGCGTTACGGGTATATACTTTACCATTCTTATCAGTAACTCTAACCTGATACTTTGACTCAGCATCCTCTTCCAACTGTTTCAAATATTCAAGATCTATTTCTATTTGTTTCTTTTCAACAAAAACTTTATAAAGAGCGTTTGATACAGTATCTCCAGCCCATTCATCAGTTCCAGTAACAACTTGTTCTTTAACACCGCCACCAGCTTTACCAAATAACTTTTCTCTAACAGCAGTTCTTTCTGCCTGACTTAAACTACTATTAGACATATACTGAGAAAAAGCAGCTTTCAAATCTATGTCTTCTCTTCGAGCACGATATCTTATATCATATACAGCTTGACGAATTTTCTTTTCAGAACTTTCTTCTACACTACCAGTTGCCTTACCACCACTTTTTGCTTCAGGTTTTTTACCACCTTCTTTCTTTGCAGCAGGTGCAGCAGGTGCATGTTTTCTTGCTGGTAATTCTTCAACGATATTTTTACTCATTGGAAAACTTCACTAACTTTTTCTTACCTTGTATTTATTTATGAAATGTATTCCCCAGCTACTTCCAGGTACTAATGAAGAAACATACTTAAGATGTTTATCTGTACCAACTAGTCTATTATCTGAAGAAACACCAGATATAGTAGTTCCGTTTACAACTGCTTCAGATACATCCTTAATCCATGACTTAAACATTATCTCATCTTCAGTAACGCATATTAAATGATTTGCACCTCTACGAATAATCCTACCAGTTAAACCAGTAGTTACATCTTCAACTTTAGTACCTATATCAAAAATTTCTTTATTGATATATGCTTCACGCAAATTTTTAAAATCTTCTTTTGGTGCAATCTCCCAAGTATTCCAACACTCATTAACTTCCTTTGCACCCATTGTTGCACGAACATTTTTAAAATATTCTTTAGCATCCTTTCTCTTCATTATAGGAGCTAAATCCATTGCAAGTAATGGTTCTCCATTTTTATCAACTAAAGGATCACCTGTCTTTGGATCTGTTTCTACTATTGGTTCTCCAAATTCATCTAATGCAGGAACTTCCTTATGAAGTTGATTATAAAATGTTTTAAAATCACCCTCCATTGCTGCCAATCTCATTCTTGAAGCAGAGTATCCTTCCATACCTTCAGAATCATCTTCTCTTGCACCAGATGAAACAGTTTGTAAATTATCAAATGCATATAAAGTTCCATTATAATTTTGAGATAATTTATCAAACTGTTTTACTCTATCTTCACCAGCAACAATATTTACATTCGTATATCCATCATTATGAGCTTTCTTAAGAACATCAAAAATAGTTCTATTCTGAGGATCATTTATAATCTTCTCGGCATGATCTGGAAACAATGATCTCATAGTAGAAACTTTACTATCAGCCTCTAATGGATTTTTCTTCTTATCATTACTACGAGAAGGAACTATTATATAATCATCACCCTCACCCTGTACAGCAGATGCTGCAACATCCATCAACTTACCGTGACCTGCATGTGGTGGATTAAATCTACCAAAACCTATAGTTAATGTTCCTCTTGTTTTAGGTACAGGTGGAGGTCCTGACTGTAGTCCAGATGCCAAATCAGGACTCATATTATCATAAGGAGTAGCAGGAGGAGTTTCTTCTTGACCTGTGGGTTGTACTTGCTGCTGCTGTCCTTCTGGTGGAGCTTCAGTATTTGGTGATGATAGATTTTTTTCTTTATCAGATTGTGGTGGATCTTGAGAACCTACCTTTTGTCTCTTATTATAAAACTTTAATCTTCCCTTTACAGTTTTTGCGATAAATTCGCCATTAGATCTATCATACCATCCACCATGACCATCACCCTCCAACCCAAGTCTAGCTGCTTGTTGGGATGCACTAGTTTCAGTTAAAAATTGCGAAAAAGACTTCATCAGTTTTTTATTAATTTCGATTTAATTGATTGCCGATTGGCAACAATATATTCTAATATTTGATTCTTCTTTACCTTATATTTATCATCTTTACCATTTGTTAAGCATAAATGCACAAAAGATAAAAAATTTTCAAATATATTACCCTTAACTCCTTTCATTTTTTTAAACTCAATAATGAGTTTATCTATCAAATTATTCATTATTCAACCAAGAAATCAAGATTACGATCTATATCTACAGAAGATCTAGCAGGTTTTTGGGTTACCTGAAGTGCTGTAGTAAATCTATAATTATATATGGGTGTACTACCACCTCTTTTTGTTCTTATTCTTATTCTTAATGATGGAGAAAATCTTGGAACATTTAATCCTGCAGGATTTGATGCCATATAGTAAAGACCATATCCACCCACTTGAATATAATAAGTTCCTTTAGACGCATAATAACTATGCAATGCAGATACTGGTATCGCTAAAAATTTATCAGTAAACTTTCTATAATCCTCATTTACCATTGCCTGAGTAAATTCTGAAGGTATTACTGTCCCTTTATTTGGAGCACCATGAACTCCCCATACTCGATTTACAAAAGATTCGACACCAACTGCTCTCATCAAAGTTCTTAATTCTTGTGCTGCTGCAGTATTAGCACCACCTAAAGTCCAAACACCTTGACTATAATTTAAACTACCTTGACCGTAATCTGCTGCTAAATTTAATTTAACTTCTAGTTTATGGCTTGTTCCACCATAATTAAACATTGCATCAGGAGCACTGGGATTAGATCCTGCAGGTGTAAACCCACGAGGAACAAATCCACCAGCATTTAATCTGCTGTGGACTCTACTTTCATAAGCAAATCCCTGTTCCCCTGCCATTTAAATACTTTTTAAAGTATTTATTTAAAGAACTCTGTCTTCCATCCATCTATTAATAGTAGTATCATACTCAGCAGTATGTCTGAATGCTTCTATCATAAATTGCTTTCTTAAAGTCTCAGGTTTAATTGATATATTACCTTTTATAGAATCCATATAAATCCCATACTGATGTGGGTTAGTCATTACAGCAACATCCTTATAATTCTTTGCTGCTGATCTCACCATACTAGGACCACCAATATCAATATTCTCTATTGCTTCTGCCATAGTTACATCTGGTTTAGCAACTGTTTCTTTGAATGGATATAAATTTACTGCAACAATATCAATATGTTCTATACGATTTACCTTAAGATCTAAATCATGACTAGAATTACCTCGTTGTGCAAGAATACCACCATGAATCTTTGGATGTAAAGTCTTTACTCTTCCATCAAGAATTTCTGGTGAACCAGTATAATCTGACACCCTCATTACTGGTATGCCTTCTGCTTGAATAACTGCATGAGTTCCACCACTAGAAATAATAGTATATCCATAATCAACTAGAGATCTTGCAAAATCTACAATACCTACTTTATTTGATACACTTAATAATGCATAATTCATTGTTCATTCTCCTTTAATGATTGATCATAATCCTTTTGAACTTTCTTTACCTCTTTCTCATCAACGAGAATAAATTTACCAGAAAATTCTTCAATCTTCATATTCTGATATTCAAGTGGCCATTCTACTGTTCCACTTTCATATCTTTCCTTATACTTATCTAACAACATCTCACACTCTTCTTTTGGAAGACACTCATGTATTATCTCTTCATTAAATCTAATACTATACATCACCTTCCTTTCTATTTTCTGAATAGTGGACATCAAACTCTCCACCAGGATATCTCTTCTCCAACTTCTCTACATTCATTTCAATTATCTCATCGATTGTAGTATCAAGAGTCATACACGCTTGAGCAACATACCACATTATATCCCCAAGTTCTCTCTTCATATGATATAAATTATCAGCATTAACTGGTTTACCCTGAAATACAATCTTCTTTACTATCTCAGTAAACTCACCAGACTCAGCACACATACCAAGAGCAGCAGTTAATAAGCGATGAACAGGAAGTCCATCACCACTTTCTACTGACTGTATCTGAAAGCATCTAGAGTTAAATGAAATATAATCCTTTGATTCTTGAGATGTAACTCCATCTACAAACTCAAGATACTTTTGCGTATCAACTTGTCTATCCATCAAATTTAAATCCTGCGAATGATTTTTTAGGTTTCTTTTCCTCATGTGGATTATACTCTTCTTCCTTTCCACTGTCAAGGATATCCTCTTGTGCTTTTTGTTCAACATCATACAATCTCATCTTAGCTCTATCTATACCCACGATAAATCTCTTGAAGATAGTAGGATCGTTATACCTATTCTTCAATTGCTTTACCATTATTTGATTTAACCCTTCCAACTCTTCTGTAGAAATAAGGGCAAACATAAGGTCAGCAGTAGCAGGGAGTCCAAAAGACTCAGAGGTGTCAGTAAGGTCCACATCGCTACTAGCAAAGCCGCTACGAGTAGTTTGAGTGGCAGATACAATCGGAAGGTTCGCCTCAACTGCGAGACCCCGTAATTCTTCTGCGATTGCTTTGATAAACGAGTAGGAATTAACGGCTGCATTTTGACGATATCGTGAACTAGCACATATATTAAGATAATCTATGAATATTATATCAGGTCTAAACGATTTCTTCAACGCCAACTCTTGCAATAATGACTTGAAGTGACCTGAATGAGCAGAAGCAGTTGGATACTCCTTGATGATTAAAGATCCCTGTGTCTTCTTAGTAAGGCTACTAACCTTATTTTCAAACATAGGTTTAGGAAGATCTGTTATGTTCTGTATATTGACATTAAGTAGATTAGCATCGATCCTCTCCGCAATCTTTTCCTCTGCCATTTCGAGAGTGATGTAGAGTACGTTTTTTCCTTGGAGGAGGACACTGCTAGCCAGGTGGCACATAAATAAACTCTTTCCAACCCCTGTGCCAGCAAGAGCAATGTTGAGAGTTTTATTCGGGAGACCTCCTTTCGTAATCTTGTCAAAGTATTCGAGGTCGAACGGGATCTTATCTTCCTTCCTGTGGTACGATTCGTATCTCTCTTCATAATCTTGTAAGTAATCGTGTCCTATATGACTATCAAAAGATACTGCTAAAGCATCTGATAGGATAGAAGGAATAGCATCTCTATTCTTCTTCTCATCCTCACCATCAGCAATATGAATTGATTCCATTAGTGCAAGATAGATTGCTCTATCTCTACACCACTTTTCAGTAGTATCTAGTAACCATTGGGGTTCCAATGGAGCATCGTGTAAAGTATTTGAAATATCTCTAGTTTCTTTTATCTCAGATTCATTTAAATCTGTCCTACCTTCTATCTCAATATTAAGTGCTTCTACTGTTATAGCAGAACCATACTTAACAATGAACTTAGTTATTTCCTCAAATATTATTTTCTCTTGTCTTTCTTCAAAATAATCTGGTTCTATGAACGGAATAACTTTGCGAGAAAAATCTTCATTGAATACCAGATTCCTGAGAATGGTGGTTTCAATTCGTTCCATAAGAGAAGTGACCCTTCGCAATGTTGTCCAACTGTTCCATTATATCATCTGTGAAGTATTCTGTGGGATTCTTTAGAATCTCTTTAGCATAGATCTTTTTACCATTCATCTCATAACGACCAGCAACATTCTTCCACATGCCACCAAGTTCACCAAGTTCTAATAAACCGTAGTATCTGTCTAATCCTCTTTCATCATAATAGAGGCGAATTTGGACTTCCTTGTTTTCTTTGGAGAGTCTTGATTTAGCCGTCTTAGCTTTGATAATGTTTCCAATAACCTCTTTCTGATCCTTTTCCTTTTTTTTGCTAAGATAGATAATCGTACTTGCGGCATACTTGAGGCCAGAGCCTCCTCCCATTTCTTTAGTTGGGACATAAGAACCGATAACATCGTAAGTGTGGTTTGTTACTATTAGTGGAATGTTTGCTTGACCCAACTTCAGAGTTAGCATTCTGAAAGCACCTTTCACAAGTTGAGATTTAGTCATATCTCTTACTTGCTTATCTGCTAAAGCGTCATTTATTTCTTTTTCTGTGGAAAGCATACCCAAAGAATCTAACACAAACATACAAGGTTTACGTTCTTCTTCGGATGTTTTTAAGTATATATCTACAGCACGAAGTGCCTTACTCCTAAACTCTTCAATTGTTACTACATTAACAACAACTAAACGAGTTAAATCAATCCCACGAGACTCTAATAAAGGTTTATTAACAGCAGCCTCAGTATCGAAATAAAGACAGTAACCGTCAGGATTAGAGTCCAAAAAGTTCTTGACAACTGCGAGGGAGAAGTAAGTTTTTCCTGTAGAGGTTTCACCAGCGATGGCAGTAATGCGATTGCTAGATACGCCACCATAAATGGAACCCGACACCAATCCATTAAAGATGTATGAACCTGTGTCGATGTATTGTTCGTTTTCTTGGATGTCTGCTGCAACTTGGGTATATTCGTCACCTATCTCCTTTACTACTTCTTTTAAAAAATCCATTGTATATCCTCAATAAAGTTATTATAGCATATTTTTGTGAATAGGAGCACCTCTACTTGGATCAATTTCTTGCTTAAATACATCCGTTGAAAAATATAAATTACCAGCTATTGATATTCTAGTATCATCACACTCAAAGAATGGATATACTTGATGTGCCAACATAGCAGGAAAAACCACCATAGTTCCAGCAATTTCAGGATCCATTTCCCAAGTCATACCTTGAATAGAACCTAAAATGTCGGTATAAAGGAATTGAAAATCTGAAGATGATGGAGAAGATGTATTTTTAGATATTGGTAAATTATGTTGCTCCTCAGATCTAGTTGGAATCTTCATCCAAATAACAAAAGATAATGCACCACCATGAGAATGTATTGGATTAAACTCATGTTTTTTTGAATAATTAACCCAAAACTCTTGCAAAACTAAATCAGAACATCCAACATTACTAAAAGGATTTCTAAATGAAGATGATGAATAATATTCTTGAATATATCTCTCACATGGTTCTTTTAAATGATTATTAAAAAAATAATCATTACTGTCTTCTAAATAAATGCTCTCAGAAATATTTCCTGCAAGATATATATTTGCATTCTTTCTTTTAATTTGTGCCTTTTCTACTTGCTGCCAAAGATAAGTTTGGGCAGCAGTCCCCAATTCACATTTTAAAAGAGATATATTTGGAGGTATAATATAATACCACGTATTATTTTCTTTCATTAAATATCACACTCCACTACAGTATCCTCCCAAATATCTCCATTCAATCTATTTGTATCTCTAATATTTTTCAATAAGAAATAAAGTCGAGTATCACCACCAAGTGATAGTGCATTAATAATAGTATCCAAATCTTTATGATTGATAGGTAATTCCATTAAGAGAAAAAAGAATCTAGGTTTACAGTTTTTTCCACACTCCATCCTATAGCATTTAGAATGGCTCTAAGTGGTTCCACAAAACTCTTATCAAACTGTAGATCATAATCAATGTACATATTGAGTCCAAGTTCGTGTGGAAAATCTTGAATAAAAGATATTACATTTTCTTGAATAATATTTGGTTTCTTTAAATACAGAAACTTCACCTTCTCGCCATTTCCAATAGCAGAATATTTATTATCCAGTTTCTTTTGCTTCACATAATGATTATAAAGCAATGCACCACGTATATGTATAGGAGTTCCTTTTTCATAAATTGTTGAATGTGCCTTATACTTCTGAACATTAGATGCTGTTCTAGGAAAAGCAATATCTTCTGGTGGGAGCTTTCTAAACTTAGTTCTACAGTCTTCAATATACTTCTGAACATTCTCTTCAGTATCATTCATCATTAACTTGAGAGCATCCTTAATCATTGCTCTACAAGGTGCTGGAGTAGAAGATTTAACTGCCTCAATACCCATCATCTTAAGTTTAGGTTCATCATACCTAACTCCTTCACTATCCCATACATTTAAAATGTATCTTTTCTTAGCAGTCCATATACCACGATCAGCAATGTTCTCTCTTTTCATGAACATCTTCTGATCATAAGCACCTACGTAGTCGGCCAGTTCTTTGTAAGAACGGTCAATAAAAGGCTCAAATTCAGTTTCACACACCTTGTTAAGGAACCCAACAACGACCTCATTAGTTTTCTCTCTGCCCTTGTATACAGCCTCAACCAAAGGACCCAAATTAAGATAGATGGAATCAGTATCTGAAGCAATAACATAATCAACCTCCTCAGTTTTCAAAATCTTATTCATCTTGGCATTCATCTTGTTCTCTATCCAACGTATGGATACTTGACCACTTAAGGTAATGGCTTCAGCGTTAGCCAATTTGTAATATCGAAAATACTGATTGCCAATAGCACCATAAGCACTGTTAAGCGATATCTTCTTCGCCATCTGGATATTATTACATCTTGCGATTTCTTTTTCAAGTGCCTCTGTGGGTGTCTTCTCATACTGTTGCTTTGCCTCCAACATCTTCTTCTTAAAGACAACACGATCTCCATACATCTTGTCCATAAGTTCTGGTAGAAATCCACGCACATCCTTCCGATATTGTGCTCCATTGGCACAAACTGCGTAATCTCCATCAAAATCACACTCCTTGTTTAAGATCCTTTCAACGCTCGCACTGGGATGTCGAGTTTCCCTGATGGTCTCTGGGGAAATGTTATATTGCATAATAAGGTGAGGATACAGACTATTGAGATCAAAACTGACCACCCAATCATACTTTCCTGGTTTCGGTTCCTTGACATAAGCACCTGCGTATTTGTCGTTTTTATCAGATCTATTCTTAGGAGGAATAACAATATTCCTTCTCTTCAAATAGTTATAGATTATCGTATCCCACATACGAACTTGATAGAATACATCCTCATAATTCACCTTGGCTTCGTATGCCATAGTGAGAGCGAGTTCAATCAACTTCATCTTGCTCTCCAAACGGTCAACAAGTTCCACGTCAATTATATTGTATTCTACAAACTTTTGCCAACCATTAGTATAGAAATCCTTAAATGTATCAAACTCAGAGTGATCGAGTTTCTTTTGCCCTAGTTCTACACTAGCAATATAATCCAAACGATAAGATTCCTGTGCCTTGTAAGTAAACTTCTTATATAAGTCTAAGTAGTCTAACTGCGATACACCACCAATATCATATGAAATATGTTCCCTTCCCATAATCACAGTCGTATCTTCAGTCACAAGACCCCAAGGGGACATACGCTTCTTTAACTTCTCACCAAGAATACGATCTATCCTACGACAAAGATATGGAATATCGTATAGCTTAGTATTCCATCCAGTAATAACTTCTGGTGTATTAGACTCAATCATCCACCAGTTAATAAAATCATTTAAAAGTTCATACTCAGTTCTAAATGATTTGTATAAAACATTCTCTTGTTTATTCTTAAAAGGTCCTAAACCCCAAGTTATAATCTGCTTTGTATTGTAATCCTGTATTGATATAAGAAGTATTTCTTCTGCAGCAGATTCTACATCAGGGAATCCTTGTTCAGACTTAACCTCAATATCAAGTGTAACTAATTTAATCTTTTGAATATCAAACTTTAATTCATCTTCAGGATACTTCTCAGAAATATATTGATAAATGAATCTTTCATTACCGTAAATATTAAAATTCTCTACATCATTATATCTCTTTATAAAGTCCCTACTCTCACGAACAGTGCCTGGTTCAATTGCTTCTACATATTCACCCTCCAATGTTTTATATTTCGTCTTCTTTTTTGAATCGACAAAAAGGGTTGGATAAAACTTCTCACGGGTTGCAAAGTGTTTTCCATCTTCATAACCACGAACCAAGAAGTTGTCTCCAACCATTTGAACGTTTGTATAAAATCGCATTATGTAGTGAGTTCAGTATACCTATCAATTACCTCTTGAGTGGGTTCGGCAATAGTAAGAATGTCCTCTGATCTTAGCATGAATTCTGTTTGATTGGAAGCTGTTAACCAAGGTGTCATATTATCTAAAGAATTGAATAGATATGGGTTTATGAACTTACAATCTGGTTCACCAGGTTCTGCCATTACCTCTACAACTTCAGTAATAAGAGTATTGTTCGCATCAAGTAATACACATTTAATCGCCATTTTTCTTTGCCTCAAATTTTGCTTCTTTGAATGTTTTGCTTTTTTCCAAATACATTTCCCGAATACTATCTATGGGATCAACTATTGTTACAACCCAATCTGTAGGAATAACAACCTGAGTATCTTTAGAAATAATTATCCAAGGTCTAAACATAACATCTATTTGCCCATCCTCTTTCTCTTTAGGGCTGGTTAATACTGCGTGTGGATGATCTAAAAGATATGCATATGGTTCTACAGTATTTTCATTAGCTGCTAATTCCTTTGCATCTGAGATCAGAAGTTCTCCTGATTTTAAAAGAGTTAATTTTATTGCCATAGAATTTTTCTTTTATTATAACACATTTTTACTACTAATCAATGTTTCTTTTTCTGGAAGATACATATACCTTATTTCACTATTTCTTAAAGTGTAAAGACCATCTTCAATAGTATCTACCATAGTATCACCAGCAAGATTAAATGAAGTATTGAAAAGAATAGGGACTCCAGTTAATTTATAAAACTCAGAAATTAAATCATAATAATGTTTATTCTGCTCTCTAGTAACCGTTTGTATTCTACAGGTTCCATCTACATGAACTATTGATGGTATTAGATCTCTTTTCTCAGGTAATACATCAACAGCATACATCATAAAAGGACTCTCTTCCAACCTATCCATATCAAACCAATCCCTAGCGTGTTCCAAAAGAACAGTTCCAGCAAAAGGTCTGAAGTATTCTCTCTTCTTTACCCTATTCACTATATCCTTACCATCCTTCACTCTAGGATCAAATAACATAGATCTATTTCCAAGTGCTCTTGGACCTATTTCACTTCTACCTTGAACAATAGCAACTATATTTTGATTAGATATTAGTTTAGCAATATCCTTTGGAGCTGCTTCGTACTCATCCTCATAATCTTTCAATTCATAATGATACTGTAGTGGTCTTCCGAGATATAAAGTTTTTAATTTAAAATCAACCTTAGTATGTGGATCATAAGCATTATAAGCACCACCTAAAGTAACACCAGAATCATCACAAACAGGTTCAACATAAAGATTTACATCTTTAGGTAAAGATTTCAATAACTTATAATTAGCAACACAATTTAAAGCACATCCACCAGTTAATATTAAATTTTTACTCTTACCCATAGACAATGCTCTTTTACAAGCAGAAATTAAATATTTTTCATAATCATCTTGAATTCTCCAAGCAACATTGTGTCTATTTTCTGTTGTTTTAGGTATTGATTTTAAATTTATAACTCTTGCACTACAAGAACCAAAAAGATATGTAAAAGATTTATCGGCAAAAAAGTTTTCAGGAGTCATTGCTTGAATCCTTATATCACCATACTTAGCAGTTTTTTTCTCATCTTCTTTTGCACTATAACCCAAATCATTCAAAGTACAGCTTTTATTACCAAAATGTTCAGTAGAAATAAATTCTGGTATATTTTCACTAGATTTCCCATATGCAGAAAGACCTAATGTTTTCCCACATTCTAATCCATCAAAACCCAACCATTCTGTAACAGCAGTATAAACAAATCCTGCTCCAATATTACTTTTCAAATTAACCCAAGATGGTATATCATTATCTCTAATATCAACAACAGTAGACCCAAGTCCCACAATATTTTTTTCTAAAGTTATACAAACAGGTGATTGCTTCTTATCAATATCATAGATTGTTTGATTCTCTTTTCCGTAAGTATATAAATTACCTGCACCATCAATCACTATAACTGTAGCATCATCAAATCCAGAATGTGAAAATGCACCTCTTGCGTGTAATAAATGATGATCTGCATGAATACTTACTTCTTGACTAGATGTTCGTATACCTGATATTTCATCAAGATATGATTTGATAAATCCAAAATCAGTAAATTGATAACATAAATTTGAAAAGGAAACATCCTCTATAGTTTTACACCATTTACGAATATCAAATACAGCTTGTACAGGTGGACAAGCATGCTTTCTATGACCAAGTCTCTCCTCAATGATAAGCATAACTTTATCATTTTGTACTAATGCCACAGCAGAATCATGTGGTCCAGTATGAATACAAACGTGTGCCATTAACAAGTTGCCTCATATACTTCCCCTATCTCCCAACACTCTATACCTTCATCCCTAATAATATCCATAGTAAATTCTACACGATTAGCAGGAACCACTACACAATATCCAATACCAAGATTAAATACCTTTCTCATCTCCAACTCATCCATATTACCCTGTTTTTGGATCTCTAAGAAGATGTCTGGGACACTCCAAGCATTCCAATCAACGTGTGCTTTAAGTCCCTTTGGAAGGCATCTAGGAAGGTTCTCAGGGATTCCTCCTCCAGTAATATGTGCCATACCATAAACCTCTTCAACCTCCTTTAAAAGGCGTTCTACAACAGGAGCATAGATGGTTGTTGGTGTAAGTAACTCAGGGTGACTATAATATCCTAACTTAAGTCTACGTGCCAAATAATTAATAATACTGTATCCATTACTATGAACACCACTACTTGCTAATCCAATAATTCTATCACTTGGTTTAATAGCAGATCCATCAATAATATTTTTCTTCTCTACTATACCAGTACAAAATCCAGCAAGGTCAATCTTCATCTGATACTGAGGATGTTCAGCAGTTTCTCCACCTAAGAGATCCATACCTGATATCTCACATCCCTTAATAATACCTGTCATAATATCAGGTATCTTATCATCCAACTTCTGAGTAGAAATATAATCTAAAAAGTATAATGGTTTCGCACCGCAAGTGATTATATCATTAACACACATAGCAACAAGATCTATACCAATAGTTGTATAGTCATTAGCAGCTTGTGCAATATCAATCTTAGTTCCTACACCATCAGTTCCAGACACCAAAATAGGTTCCTCATATCCTGAAGGAACCTTTATCATTCCACCAAATCCACCAAGATTAGGAACTTTAGTTTTAAGATCTTCTACAAACTTATTACCAGCATCTATATCAACACCAGCAGTTTTATAATCTAATACAATACCCTCTTCTTTAAAATCAAGAGGATCGTCCCAATTTCTAGTCATAATCAAATAAAATATTGTGGTAGATTCCTATAGCCGCTTATCCTGAACCTACCAAAGGGGATAACCGCAGCCAGTATTTCTCTGACTGTTATATTATACCACAGATTTTTCTTTTTGCTTCTTCTCTTTAGGAACTCGTTTGAGATCACTAATAGCATTTCTTATAATGCTGAAAGGACTAGTTAGTTTCATTATCGTTACCTCCCAAGTAAGATTTACGAGCATGATGTTCTGGCACAATTTTATTTAATTGTATGGTGAGGAGTCCATCTGTAAACTTGACGGATCCAACCTTCGTATCGTCTGAGACCGTCCAAACTCGTTTGAAACTACGTTGGGCCAATCCTTTGTGGATAAACGTTCCATCAACTTCCGATTCTTCTTTTCTGCCTTCAACAAATAGTTTTCCAAACTCCGTGAAGACTTGTAACTGATCTTCCTTAAACCCTGCAAGTGCGATCTCCAGTGTTGACTCATGATTATTCAATTGAATTAAATTATATGGTGGATAATTTGTTTGTGGGAAATCTGAATTAAAAAAACGATCCAGATAGTCATCCATCCCAATTCCATGCTTTGAAATCTTATCCATTAGTTCTGGAAGATTTGCAGAATGGTAGCGTTGTAATGCGTTCATGGTTCTCCTTATTAAGCGAGTGTGTAATTTGTACCCCGAAGGCGTACACTACTATTTAACCATAAAGCATTAAAAAAGGGGATGTTGTATCCCCTACCTATTTATTCGGTTATTCTCCAAATAGATGATGCTTTGATGTACCAGCATTATCATTTGATATATTTCCTATACCAGTTTCTTCGGTTTCCTCTAATTCATATTCCCAATCTTCTATCACAGTATTGGAAAGCATTCTATCAGAAAGAAGATCCATTTGTTCTCTTGCTATCTCTTCAGTCTCTGCATCAAACCAAAAATCAATTGCCTTACCAATCCTCAATAAATGTGGTTTAAGTTTAGGGGCAACCATTTTAACATTATTCATTACTGCATTACCAGCAGCATCAGATACAGATCCTCTCAATCTAACGAAAACTAATGCTTTAAATCTCATCTACCTAAAAAATATTGGGGTGGGAGGTTGGGTTTCTGTATTACCAACAAAGAACGGGCATTACTACAGTAGTAAATTTTACGTCCTTGCCTGAGACCCGACTGGTAAGTCGATTCTACTCTTGCGAGTAGCAGCACCACCTGTGTCTCGTCACCTTAACCAGCTATATGCCAGAAAGTTTATTCAGTCACTCCCCGTTGAACCCGTCGATTCAACAAAAGTATTATAGCATAAAAAAAGAGGGTGTCAACCCCCTTTATTCTCCTGAGTAATTACTCTCTGCTAATTCAAGATCAACCAAGAAAGGTTCTGTTTCACCTTCAATTTGATCTTTAATCCAAATTTCTACATTTAATTCATGTAGATTTTTTCTAAACTCAGACTTTAGATTTAATAGATCTTCTGGAATAGGATCAAGAATATTTTCTCTACGAAGATTCCAAGAGTAAATCATATTTGTAATGAATCTCTCTCTTGCACCTTTAATTTTCTTTGCTTGCTTGTTTGCTGTATTAACAATCAAAAACTTAGCTAGTTTACCTTCATTGTTAATTTCTAAAGTTTTTCTAATGACATCATCAGCATATCTTTTAAGAAAACTATTATTGTCTTCAATAGTTTTTATTATATGATGGGTAAACTCATCTTCAGTATCGTGTGCTTTGAAATCATTATCCTTACGTGCAATAAAGGTATCAATCTCATCCTGATCAGTATGATGACTTACTTTACCAGCCACACTATTAGAATCATTTAATGAATTAAAAATTTCATTAACTATTTGAGTGATAGTTCCAGCATGTTCATATCTGGATTGTATACCCATCAAATTAAGCAACTCTTTAATCTCTTTTCTACTTGCATCCTTTTTCGATTCTAACTCTAAAACAACTAAAGCTGCTGTAACAAAGTGGTGATTTTTTGTATCTGCTGGAACAGGACTGAATATATTTCCATATATTGCTGCACATTCCATTATAGATCTATTACGTAGATTATTTAACCATCCTAACTCAGGAGCATCCTTTCTAATATAACGAGCAGCAGGACATACTTTAATATGCTTATGTCCATCAATTGATTTTTTAGTGTGCCTTCTATCAAATATTTCCTTACAAGAATCTATAAACAAATAAGGAATAGGCCACGATGACCTATCCCAACCTCCTTCTAGCGAACAATTAAGAGCACCTCTCTTTTCTTCACCAGTATCTTTAATTCCCCTAACAGAATTTGTGGTTATGAGGAGATCTACTTTATTAGCAATCTCAATAGTTTCTAGTTGTAGTAGAGGAAAATCTATATAAGGATCATCTTCATGTTTCATGATTAAATCATTTACATTAAGAGTATCCCAGCTTAACTTTTTAGCCATTTGTAATCTCCAAATAAGACAATCACTACGGATCATCGTGGTTATAGTTATATTGTAGCATAAAAAAAGAGGGTGTCAACCCCCTTCTTCCACTTTCTTTTTCTTTGCCCCAATATTGTATTTCGTTTCCAATATCCAATCACCTTTATCCTTATAAGATAAAACCTTGATCTGATTAAGTGGAGCAATGTCCTGTATCCTATCAGTATTTACAATATCAACCAATCCCCAATCAGCAAGGAGCTGAGCAATACGGTTGCGACGCTGAACGTCGTTAGAAGTAAGGTTAGCGTGTTTCCCATCTAAGGCAAATAATTCTTTAAAGTGAACAAGAAAATACCTTCCTTGCTTATGCAAGATATGACATGATTGATATATCTTCTTCTCTTTTCTTGATGCTACACCAATTCTTGTAAGGGTTTCTCTTACCTTTAAAAAGTCATCTGGCTCATTCAGAGTCACTTCTACCATCTGATCAGGCGACCACTTCACTTCAGGTTCTTTAACCACACTCATTGCTTTCCTCCAGTTTCAAATTTCGATCTTATAAAATTAAGTTGTTCTTTAGTTAGGATTTTCAATGCTTGTTGTGCTTTTTCATTACTATAACCATAGTAACGTTTTACATAATCAAGATCTTTAATCTTATCTTTTCTGAGCCAAGGAGAGAATCTCTTCTTAGATCGTAAACTATTTAGATAAAAATCATATTGAATCTTCTTAGATAAGAATGAATACTTATTCATTTCATTTGCAAACATCACGGAATCAAGATGTGCTGAATAAATGCGGTTAATTATATAAGGATTATACTCCTTTTCAAGTGAAGGATCTTCATCAATCAAATTCTTTTTTGTTTGGTTAATTGAGTTTAACCAATCTTTCAATTCAGTCATTTAGGTAATTTGCGATTGAAATTCCAGTAATCAAACTTCTGCCACATATAGTATACACCAATTAAAGTTCTTTTGACAAACTCTTCAAGGAATATTATAGAAAGAAAAATTATCTGTTCCATAATTTATATGCTAATGAAATTCTTAATCCATTAAAAAATCTAGATGGAGCATCTGCATAATGTGGAGTTTTACCATCAAAAAGTACAGCTCTGTTAGGTTTATATTCTATCACTCTATCTGCCTCACCACCGTTCTCGATGCTTTTATTTAAAAATATCAAATGTCCTTGCCAATTAATATCCCAATATGGATTTGGATAATATAAAAATGTTAAATCACCATCATCTTGATGTGGAGTTCCGCATTGACCAGAAGTTTGACCATTTGCATATATCCTCTGAAAACCTTTAAATTCCCTATTCAACTTTTTGCATATTTTTTCATAAAGAAACTTCGTGAAATATCCATTATGAAGGTCACCTTCTAAACCATCATAGTGCCAAAATATTTCAGGTTTATTATTATTACCACCACTAAGACCCCAATGAGGTTTCATTAATAAATCAAAAATTTCTTTACGAGTATCATCGTCAAAGAAATGATCATATACTTCAATCATTTTGTAAGTTCTTTAATTTTATCTCTCCAATATTCTCTATCATCTTCAGTGATCCAAGGAGAATGAACCATTACATGAGCGTGTTGTAACCAATGCTCATCTGTCCAATTTTTCTTTGGAGTTTTAGGTCCAACATAATCATTCAGACTCATTGTGCTTATGGTCTAACTTTCCAGACATCTCATATGCACCTTTATTTCCACCATGTCCGTGTGCAATGCCTAATTCGTGCATCTTGGCGTGTTCGTCAATAGGATCTCGTAAATCTACCTTACCTGGTCCTATTGTGAGATACAATCCATATCCCATAATAAAAAATAATAATCCAACAATAATGAATACTAAAATCATGTCTATAAAGCAGGTCGTTTTTGTTTTTCGTCTTTCATCGAAATGACGATTCGATTATTTTCATAATCAGCAGAGAACTCAAGTGCTACATCGTGAGGCCACATTAGTTCTTCATATAAAGCATTAAGTCTCTCCATATCTTCATATAGATCATTAACATACGGTTCCTCATTCATTAGTAAATACCTCTGGTAATTCGTAATTGAAGAGCAATAACTCTTTTCTTTCTTGCTGATCTCTCATATATTCTCCAACTGAACGCATTGTATAAGTTAATTTAAACTCACTTGCCTTCCAGTTTTTAAATCTATCTTTAACCAACTGATCAGAATTATAACTAATTAGCATTTTTGTATCGTTATGAACATCGCAATCAGCAGCAAATTTGTCGTGATCAAAACTTTTGTGCATCGCTCCACTCTTCCCATAAAGATTATCCTTTATATCATATGGAGGATCTAAGTACATAAACAATCCATCGTGAATATCTGTTCGGAAACAATATTCATATGAATATGAATTGATATGCCAGTGTGAGATGATCTCAGAGTACTCAGGCAGTTTTTCAATACCTCTTAAAGAAAAATTAGAATCACTTGCTTGTGCTGAGAAGGAAGATGATTCAGTAAGACCTGAAAAACTACACTTATTAACAATATAAAAAGCAACAGCTCTATCAAGATTAGTCTGTGTACTATCATTAATAACATCTTTCATCTCTGCAAATAAACATCTTGCAGAATCTTGATTAGGATGAGCAATTTTAAGGTTCTTTAGATTAGTAGATAATTCATCACCAAACATCTGGAGATTCATCCAGAAATTAATTAAAGGTTCATAAAGATCATTAACAGTAATCTTTAGATGTGGATATAGTTTACTAACGTGTATCGCAACACTTCCACCACCTAGAAAAGGTTCACGAAATTCTACATACTCCCTAAGATCTGGAAAGTATTGTCCCATCTTAGTACAGGCACGAGATTTACCACCAGGATATCTAAGTGGGGTTTTTAGTCCCTTTTTACTCATAATCTAATTCTAATTGAAGTTCTGTTTCAAACCTATTGTAAGTTGTTTCATGCAAAGCACAATATTCACTAAATGTAATCATCATTTCCTTACGTGATAGTCTACAGTGTTTTGCTGCTTTTGGCAAGTTCCATTTAGCAGAAAACAACATTTCCATTGCTTCTCTAGTTTCTGGTCTCATGAATAAGTAAATACAATAACGACTCTTCTTTGCATTGGTGCTGGCTGATGTACGGAATGATGTAATCCGTCAAAAGTTACTATATCATCTTCACATGGTTTATAAAATTGTCTTTCTTGACCATCATCAGAATAAACGTCAATCTGCCCATCATCAAATTCGTTAAGATAAATTATACAATTTCTATGATAGAAATTATAATGATCTTTATGTGGTGGACTTGGTTTCCCATCCCAATAATGAATTTGATTAATTACACATCTATGAATTTGATTATATTCAATTTTATTAAAATCAAGTATCTGTCTAATAACAACAAATACATGATCAGCAAATCTAGATTCTACTCTTGGAACTAAAAATGATGGATTTACATCTACACCAGCTACAATGGAATGTTGATAAATTGGATTTGCAGTAAAAACTTCATCATCAACATTTAATGCAGGATTTGTAGATCCTTTATAAGTCCAAGTAAATTCTGAAGATAATATCGTATCCTTTAATTTCTGATATTCTTCTGTCTTAGGATTATCTAATATTTCAATAAAATCTTTCATAATCATCATTAACTTGAACTTCAATAGTATCGAAGATTCTATTTAAAGATTGAGCAAAGACTCTATATCCTGTGGCAACGTATACTTGACCCAATACAACTGATACTGTTGCTACACCCCAAAAAATATAATAAAATTTTGATTTAACTTGATTCCTTACCTTTTCTCTGTTCATCATTTTGTTTTCTCCATTCTGTAATTAAGATGTTCAATTCATTAATTCGCTCTTCTGCGATTTTAATTTTTTCTTCAAGATTGGTTTGTTTCATATACCCATCTTTATCCTCATAGGGTTTACAACTTCAACTTGAATAGGTTTACTAAGAATATCACCAAGTCTTTGATATGCTATAGCAGTCATTACTTGAGGTGCTATGAAAGCAACCATAGCAATAACCCAAAAGACATAGTAGTAATTTTCCTTGTTCTGAGTTCTCATTTGAATTCACACTCCACCATGATTTCTGTAAGACATGCTAACATATTTATTTCCTGATCTGCGACAAACGCTATTTGATATTGGTATTTCGCAATAACAAGAACGGCAGCAGGAATAGTGGAAGGCACAAGGGATTCGTATAAACTATCGTAAAGGCGACGCAATAAAACACTAGGATCATTGTCCAAGTTATTGACACACCATTTACGTACTTCCGAAAAGTTCTTCGCTTTGAGGTTTTTCGTAAGCTCATCTACTTTAACGTCACTAAAATGTGCAAGTATTCCACTATCTATCTTACCTCCCACCGAGTATCTTTGACACTCATTGAGAACCCTACGCCAATCGGGGAAGTGCTTATTGATAAGTTCGGCAAGTACTTTTTTATCAGCTTCAACCCGTTCTTGCTCCAATATGTAGTTAATTCTAGAGAAAAACTTGGCAGCGATTCCTTGCTTTTCTTTTCCATTTACTGAAAACTCAACGACAGCACAACGACTATGGAGTGGTTCGATGATCTTATTCTTATAGTTGCAGGTGAAGATGAATCTACAGTTTTTGGAGAACTCCTCAATACTCGCTCTGAGAAGGAGTTGTACGTCGGGAGTGGTATTGTCTGCCTCATCGATGATGATGACTTTGTGCTTCGACTCACTCGTGAGAGATACCGTAGACGCAAAGTTCTTGGCATTATTCCTAACAGTGTCAAGAAAACGCCCCTCATCCGATCCGTTAATGACATAGTAATCTGCCCCTAACTGGTTACATAAACATTTAGCAACTGTAGTCTTTCCAATACCTGGAGGACCAGAAAGAAGCATATTAGGAATCTCACCCTTAGATAAAAAATCCTGAAACATCTTTTTAGTGTTTTCAGGTAGAATACATTCTTCAATTTTTTGGGGACGGTATTTTTCAACCCAAATAAAATCACTCATTAAATGTTCCTTCAAAAATAGGATCTATATCGTCAATACGAGGAATATTAAGTTGCCCTAAATTAATATTAATTGCAACAGTAGTCTTCCTATTTTCACTCCTGATAAGAGGTGAACGATGTATTACATAAGATGGAAATATTATAATATCTCCTTCCGTAACTTCTAGCTGAAAAGTATCTTCTCTTTCAATATCAACAAATTCAGTACTATGATTATAATGATCTAATTCTAGAAAATACGACATAGATATACTACAATTACCATGACAATGCCATCCATGATAATCATTAGTATGATATTGTTGAAACCAAGAACTACTGACTGTAAAATCTGAGCACCAGTACTTATCAAGTATTGCAGCTCTAACATTTTGAGAACCAGAACTTCCAATGAATATACGCATATAATCATTAGGTGCAGTTGGATTTCCGTAAAAATCAGTCTTAGTTACTGCATCAGGACAATGTCCTACTTGCTCATAACGATCAATACATTCTAACATAGATTGTTTTGTTATGTTATGAGATGGATTATAAATTTTCCAAACAAGTTCTCTACTCATAATCTTCTAGCGTTACCACATCTCTTAGCAGTTGGATATTGTGCATCAAATATTTTACCAGCATATACCTGATTATCTGCTTGCACAATAGCCTTATGATATTTTGTACCTGTAGTAGGTAATCTATATGTTACTTCCCAATTTGCCATCATTGAAAAGTAGAATCAGGTTCTAAAGCAATATAATACTTTAAGTTATAGTTACTATTAGTAAACTCAGAAAGTAACTTAGAAGATACTATAACATCATAAGAACCAGGAATAATTTTAATATTCTCTACCTTAAAGTTAAATGTAAACTCTTTATCAGTTTCACCAACTACAACGGCATATTCGTTAGAAGTATCATTCTTCTTATCACGAACAACAATTTTAACTACACCTGCCTCACCAACAACACAGAGATCTGGCAATTGGTATACTGCTGCTGCTTTAAGTAACTTATCCAAAGCAGTACTTTCCAACTGGAAATGTACATCCTCAGACGGTAAATTAATCTGTTTATCTGGTGGGGAAATAATTACCTGCGGATCTGCATAGAAATACTTAACCTTCCTCTTACCTTCACGAATAGTAAGATAAGATTCTTCAGTAAAATCCATATCAGGATCTTGATGCAGACTTAATCCATTAAGAAATTGATTTAGATCATATACACCAAATTGTCTAGGGAACTCTTCCTCAATATTTGCTTCTGCTAGAATATTTTTAGCAACAGAAATAGTGCGAAGTTGGTTGCCCTCTTTTACAAGAATGGAATTATTGATTCCAGCAAAGTTTTTTAGAACTGTTAATGTCT
>VTLG01001848.1_pt1 | contig 23463 bp, 14 predicted proteins | sample 4694571 | NCBI WGS metagenome assembly VTLG01 (sample SAMN12604809, study PRJNA352737) | marine metagenome | biome: ENVO:00000447; feature: ENVO:00000209|ENVO:00000569|ENVO:01000036; material: ENVO:00002151; isolation source: viral sequences binned using virsorter ...
ACTGCTGTATTTTTACTTCCTTGAGCACCACTCGTAGCATTGCTTAAAGCATTAGAACCAACGGCTACATTCTCATTACCAGTTGTTATGTATCTACCTGCATACATACCTAACAATGTGTTTTGACCACCAGTAGTTATTGCTTGACCTGTATATGTTCCGAAAGAAGAGTTATAACTTCCTGTAGTGCAAGCATCTAAAGCGTTTTTACCAAAAGCTACGTTACGATCTCCAGTCGTAACATTTTGCATAGCAAAAGCTCCAACAGCAGTCGATCCACTATTTGAAGCAGCATAGTTAAAGTCCTTCATAGCATTATGACCGATAGCTACAAAGTATCTAAAGTCGTTTGTACCTTGAGATTGAAGAGCTTCGTGACCTATTGCTACGTTACCTTTATTTTCATTACCAGCAGGTAAAAGTTTAAGAGCATTTGTACCAATAGCTATATTCTCACCACCATCTGTTGCAGTGTATAAAGATTGATAACCTATTGCTATATTATTTGAAGCTGTTGTAATTGATTTCCCAGCTTCATAACCTAAAATTGAATTATATGCTCCAGTAGTAATCGCTAAGCCAGCTTGATAACCTATACCAGTATTGGATACTCCAGTAGTATTTGCTTTCAGTGCTTCATAACCTACAGCTACAGCTCCATTAACAGTATAATCTTTTAAAGCATAGGAACCTACCGCAGTATTATTATCAGCTGTATTACCTGCATAACCAGCTTGATATCCTATTAAAGTATTATGATTAGCATTAGCTCCACCATAACCAGCTTGATAACCGATATTTATACTATTCGCAGAACTGTTATAACCAGCATAGTGTCCAATACTTACACCATTATCACCAGCACTACAACTACGGCCAATCTGTACACTGTTATCGCCAGCTCCGCCGTAACCAGCTGAATAGCCTATATTTACACTATAATCGCCAGCATTAGAGTAACCACATATTCTACCGATACTTACACTATAATCACCAACATTAGAGTAACCACTTGCAGATCCAATACTTACACTGTCGGTACCGGGGTTACTATAACCTCCTCCTCCTATTTTTACTGTAGTTGCTTCTGAATCAAAAGAGGATATAGTTGTCCAAGAAACATTAGCTCCTGAACCTCCAGAAGTCAATACTTGTCCACTTGTACCAGCAGCTAGTCTTTGATCTCCAGATGCATCTCTATATAGAATATCTCCTTGAGTAGTTAGTGGTGTTGAATATTGAGAAACAGCAGCCCAAGTTAAACCCCCTGTGTTTCCACTTTGAGCTTGTAAGAAATAACCATTAGTAGGTGAATTACTTACTTTTAAATTAGCTTCATCAACTACGTTATCTGTAATAACTGTCGCTCCATCACCTGTAGATGTTACTTCTCCACTATGATTAGGGTGTGAGTAATTATTAGCATTAGCTGCTATACCATCTAATTTAGTACCATCAGCAGATACGTCTCGACCATCAACTGTTTGGCTACCAGAGAAAGTAAGGTTGCCTGTCATTTGACCACCAGACTTAGCTAGTAAATCACCTGTAGCTGTTACACCACCTTGCCAAGCTGAACCATTATAAACTCTTAATTCATTAGAAGTAGTGTTAAAGACTAAATCACCAGTATCATTATTACTACCGGGATCACTACTTGCTACACGATAACGATCAGCAAAGTCATTAACACTAGATATATTACTAGCTACTGTATTAACATTAGATATTGAACCAGCAGTAGTATTAACATTAGAAATAGAACCAGCAACTGTATTAATATTACTGGAGTTTGAGTTAACAGCATTAATGTTTGTCTCATTACCAGCAACAGAAGTTACATTAGAACTGATACCAGCAACTGTTGTTACGTTAGCATTATTTCCAGCAACTGTGTTAATATTAGTTGCATTGGAATTAACAGCATTGATATTTGTTTCATTATTAGCTACTGCGTTGATGTTAGTTATATTACCTGCAACAGTTGTTACTTCAGTAGCTTTAGGTACTAGTCTATGGAATGAATAAGTATTTAATGTAGATGTTGTTTCTACAATAAAACCATAACCAGCATTATATGTAGTGCTATTAGCTAAACCAGTAATGGTGACTGTTGAGTTTCCAACAGTACCATTAGAAATGGTTGCAACTCCAGATCCATTAGAGGTAAGGTTGCTGCTGAGAGCTTTAATAGATACAAGAGTTCCAGTCCCGTTATTAACGTCAGGGTTAGCGTTAGGAAAAGATGTTTCATTAGCTATAGGTACAAAACCACCTACGTCATCAACAAGATCAATAATCCTGTCATTAATAGCAGCGGTTGTAGCAATGGTTGTGTCATTATCAGGGAACGTATCACCATCTTTAATAGTATCTCCAGTACTTATATTGAAGTATCTAGCATCTGATTCTGTTTCTGTGTAATATCTTCCGTCTAATGCACCTGTTGCTATTTGAGTAGCGGTGATTGTACCGTTTTCTATTTCATTAGCAGTTAATTTGTCAGATTGTAGTAGTGTTTTAATTTCACTAGCTGTTTGATCTGCAGTAGCTGCACTCTCTATGTTAGCTAATTTTGTACTTTCTGCATCTGTAAATACATTTGAGTTACTAGCATTACCTACTAATGTACGAATTTCTGCAGCTGTTTGATCAGCGGTGGCTCCACTTTCAATAGCGTTTAATTTTGAATGATCTGCATCCGTGAATACGTTCGAGTCACTAGCTGCCTCTACTGCTGCTCGGATCTCTGCATTTGTTTGATCAGCAGTGGCTCCACTTTCAATGGCATCTAGTTTTGTTTTATCTGCTGCGGATTGATAACCTGCTGCAGATGTTGTTGCATTTGCAATATTTAATTTAGATTGAGCTATTGCTGCACTTGCATTAATATCAGCATTGACAATAGATCCATCTGCTAACATTGCTGACGTAACAGTTCCTGTATCACCTGTAGTGAGAATAGTTCCAGTTACGTTTGGTAGGGTTATTGTTCTATCTGCTGTAGGGTTTTCAACAGTTAATCGTGTCTCATGGGCATCATCAACTGATCCTTCAAAAGTAAGATCTGCACCTAAACCCAATTGGAAATTCCCTTGCATAGGGGTATCTCCTAGTGAACTTAAAGCGTTGTTATCAACCTCTTGAGCTACAAATAGAATTTGGTCAATATTATTATTTAAGTCTTCCGCCTTAATTGCTGAACCCGGGTAGAATGTTGCTCTCTTACTATCGTTAGAAGTATTTCTATAGATGATTATTTTAGTTCCGTTTGCCGGAGCTGTATTCATCTGTACAGTTGTAGCGTTGGCAAGAGTATATGCAGTTGTATCAACCCCATCAAGTTTTACCTTAATGTCTGTGGTTGCTAAGTATGGAAATGTAAATGAAAAGAGAACGGTTGACCCGTTCCCTGTAAAGTTATTTTGTGTGACAGCCATTACGCTATAGTTAGTGTTGACTGAGTGGATTATTTAGGTAAGTTTTTTATTGCTTCTATCTGTCTTCTTGTATTAGCTTCTTCATCGTATTGACCTGACCTTCTAAACTCATTTTCAACTCTACGCATTGAATGTAATGTATCTAGTTGTTTAGCCTCACCACCTAACTCTGGATCTTGAAGTAGTAACTCCCAAGCTGTTTGCTTAGCTGTACGGAATATAGGCATGATAATTCTTCCGTGAAGAGTATCCTTAGCTTCATAATCCTTTTTACCTCTTTCCATTCTTTGAATTGAATCAATAATTTCTGGAGTCATTATTTCGGTAAGCTGAGCCTCTATATTCTGTTGGCCCATGTAGTATTGATATCTAGATTTAAGATCAGGTTTGTTTTCTAGTATCTGGCCATTTGGACCTGAATTAAATGTTTGAGCTAAGTTAAGACCACTTCTCATTAATAACTCTCTAGTTTCATTTGTTGCACCTATGTTTAAATTAATAGGTATAACAGCATTAACTAGACGTGTCATTGGATCCCAATCTCTAAGTTTCTCTCCATTTAAAATATCATATCTATAAGGCATGAACTGATTTTTAGTAACTAAGTCAGCCCATAGGTTTCTATTACCTATACTTTGCCAGAAACCAGATTCAAGTTCTCTCATACCCGGAGAGAAGACTTTACCTATTTCGTTTCTAAGTCCACCTAAAGGTATTTGGTTATTAACAATCATTGCTGCAGATTTAGGTACATCACCACCTTGAGTTGTGAATAGATCAGATAGTTGTAGTAAACCAGCCATAAATGATTTATTAACTACATTAGCTCCAACTAAATGAGCCATACGTCCGAACCAGTTACCAACCCATTCTTCACCCATTACTTTTTGTGAATCTACTATGTCAGCAGCTACACTAAAGAATGCATTAAATGGTTCTAGTGCTTCATAACTTATATATGTACCACCAATTTTAATTGATCTAGGTTGCCATCCTTGTTGCAGCCAAGCGGTTTTTAATGCTCTGTCAGGGGGTCCATTACCAGTAATATTACCATTGAGTGCCATTCCCGTTGCCATAGCTGTGAAGCCATAACCAATAGCCATACGTCCTCTAGCAGTAGCCTTAGCTACGTTTAGATCAGCTTGACTCTTAATACCGTATTGCAACATAGAAGGATCATCCCAAGCTTTTGTAAAGATATCGGTATGTTCTTTAATTACATTATTAAGAAGTGGAGTGTATTTAGAAGTCATCACTAAAGCATTTACCCCTGTTCTTGCAAACAAGAAGTAAGGTTTAAGGAAAGGCATCTTGTCAAAGATTTTATCTATATCTTTAGCAATACCTGTTAGTTCTTTAGTTAACTTTGCTTCATCAGCTGCGAATAGAGCCATTTCATCTGTAATTTGTCCATCAGATGAAAACACCTTAGATTCAAAGTCTTGTTCAACTTTCCTAAGTAAATTTGGCATATCCTTATCGCTAACAATAATACCTTGGTTTTGCATCTTTGAATAGACATCATCAAATGCAAGTTGTCTCTGTCTACCTCTACCAATGATTTGTGTAAAGTAGGTATCCATTGCTTTCATGGTACGTGGACCATAGTTAAAGAATGGTAACTTATTAAGACTCCTTAAGTTATCAGCAATATGTGCAGCAGTTTTATCACCTAATGTACCGTTCTGATCGAAGTGGGACATCATTGCTCTCCATTCCTGATCAGCTGTTGTTTCAGTGAATCCTCTAAAACCTTTCTCATCTAAATTATAACTATGGAAATCAGCTACAGCTTTTCTCCAAGCTTCACTCTGCGCTTCCATCATTCCACCAAGGGATGCAGCTGCACTTCTAAAGGTCTGTCCATCTATATCCCCTAAAGCACCTATCATGGTTGCTACAGGTCTTATGGCAGTACCTAAACCAGTACCAACTAACGCTCTAGCTACAGTCTTAGGACCAGATAATATTGAGTTAACACCCATTACCATCATTTCGTTTAAGATGGCATTTCTTTGATATTGATCACCATTCTTATAGCCATGTAGTTTGTTTCTAAAGAAAGCATCTAAGTCTTTAAAAGTCTGTTTATTACCGTTACCAGTCGCAGTAAAGTGTATAAATGATTCTAGTAAGTCGTTATCTACATCACCTTTTAGAAGTTGTTTGAATGTAGCTACTTCACTAGCTGCAGCAGTAGAGGCGTTAGCTATTGTTTCGTTAATATTTAATGTACCTGATCTAAATCTTTTTAAGTTATAGGATGACGCAATACTAGTTTCTTTTCTCAATCTTGCTATAGCTGAATATCTAGCTAATATTCCATCTAATAAACCTCCCGGTGATGCAGGGCTAATTTGATCAGCAACGCTTAAACTAGCTTTAGCTAAATCTCTAGCTTCAAATAAAAATTGACCAAGTATTACATCAGTAGCATTTAACTGAGCTTTATTAAGGATTGGTAGACCCTCAATTATAGTTGGATTAGTATCTACATTTTTAATGTATTTAATTACATCTTCTTCGGGTATATCTATTAGACGACTATTTCCTGTATCACTGATAAATTTGAAGATATCAGTAGCAGCATTCTTTAAGTCTTCTTGAATAACCTTTGCATTAGCTCCTTCATATAGCTTTTGGTATGCAGGGTTGGCTTGTAATTGTTTAGCTAAAGCATTACTTTCTGCAAGCATCATCCCGGGAGCTGTGTATTCAGCTCTTCGGATATTGGCTTCAGTAATAGTTCCCTCTGGTGAGCCGTATTTTTGAATAGGATTATTCCTTATCTCTATCATATCTCTAACACCTTTAACAGGGTTAGATGTACCAATTAAAGCTTGGTTATCAGAGATGTCACCACCTTTATAATAAGCAGGGTTTTGTCGTTGACTTTTTGTGTTTAAATCAAATTCAAGTTGCTCTACAGCTAGATCCTTATTTGCATCTCCTTGTTTACGAGAGTTAAGAGTAAAGTCTCTTTCATCTCCCCAATCAAGATTATTCTTTTCTGCATAAAGTTTTCTAAAACCTTCACGTTGAGTCTCATCTAGCTTGTCCCAAGCTTTTTCTTTATCTCTCCATTCTTTAATAGTAGGTACTTCAGCGTTTGTTTTCTTAGCTTTATTTTTAAATTTTCGATATAAGCTTCTTTCAAAAGTAGATTTAGCTCCTTGTTCAACTTTATTTGTCAAAGTTTGATAATCAAGATCACTACTATCATTAATAGCTTTATAGAGTTTATCAACATCTCCACCTGTAATCTTCTTAGCAGCTTGTTTCTTATGCTTACCAAGTGCTTTAAGACCTAAACCCATCCCTTCAAAAACTATATCTAGAAAAACACCAAAACCTAAACCTTCACCTATATTAAGAGCAGATTTGTGCAGTGGAGACATAGTGTCTTGTGTAGCTACTGGTTCAAGTAAACCAGCCCATTCAGGTTTAATATCAATAAGAGATCTAGCTAGGTTAGCTTCTTGTGATTGATTACTTATAAAATCATAAGCACCACCTTGAGCAGCTCCTAATCCGACACGTCCCCATCTTGTAGCTTTAGCTGTTGTTGCTAAACCTTTGAGACCTTTTACTCCCCAAGTTACCTTACCTACTCCTACTGTACCAGATGCTAATTCAATACCACCTCTAATAAAGTTTCCCCATGCTGTATGAGTTATTGGTTTGTTTTTAATTAACCAAGGTGCATCATATGCCCAAGGATTATCAGGATCAGTAGGTTGATAAAATCTTTTATCTAATAGTTTAGGTAAAGAACCAACACTATTATATAGATCTACAACACCTCCAACTACAGCACTACCTAACTCTTTAACATTATCTCCAAGATTATTATCTTTGACATTTTTTGTTGGTGGTGCAGCAGGTGGTGGAGCAGCTGCTTCTTGTTGCACAGCTGCCTCTTGTTGTACAACCGCTTCTTGTGCTTTATCTTCTTCTCGAGCTTTTAAACCTTCTTCTACTGCTCTGTTACGAAGCTCAGCAAAATCATTACTTCGATCCATAATTCATCATTTTGTTATTCGTTTGAGTGGTTGTACAGTTCGAGCTATGAACTCGTTATAAACAGCAGCAGGTATCTTTGTTATATCGAGACGAGTGCTTAATGCAGCTACAGTTTCGGCATCTAATTCACCTTTCTGTTCTTTATCTGAGGTTAGCCAATGTTGCCCACATCCGGGTATTGGTTCAACCATATTATCATTGGCATAGATAGTACATGTACTTTGATCTACCTTTTCCCTGTATAATAATTTTTGCAGTTTAGGTGTGAATAAATCATCTGGTGATGCCATACCTGTACCTACAAAACGTTGTAGATCAACTCTATTCAGTTTAAATGCACCAGCTTCTGAAATTATACCTCTAGTTTGAGCATTAAGAATACTACTTATTGTTACCTTATCCATAGTAGTACCAAATATATTTGTAGATAAGTCTAAACCATTACCTGAGTTTTTACTAGTAACTACATCATAAGGAGCGTCGGGGGAAAAGTTAGCAACATCTTTAGATATGTAGGAAGTAATAAGCGCATCTACTTGTTCTGGATCATTACCAACTGCTAAATATGTTTTTGCTGTAGAACCTCTATCAGTTATAAGCTTTCTATTTGCAGGTGGTATAACTTGAAGTAAGCCTTCATGTCCTCTAGGTTCTAGTTTTCCTCCTTTAACTCCAGCTGCTGTAAGAGCTTCAGCCATTTCAAATGGAGTTCTATTTGGATCTTCTTCAGCCATACCATCTAAGAATAATGGCCTTCTACCTACACCATTAACATAGTTAACTAATCGTTGATTATCGTGTTCAGTTAATACGTTTGTTAAATCTTTCTTTTCTCTTACTGCTTCCTTATATCCCTTAAGGATTGAGGTAGGATCATGGTCATTTACAAAACCTCCACCGGGACCATAAATATAATTACCACCTGCATCTACAGCTCTCTCATAAATAGTACCGGGAGCATTGGCGTTCAATAATTTTATCTCGTTATCAATAATACCTTGGTAGATATTTGTTGGATCACCGCCTGTCTGACCAATTAAGGCAGGTTCTAGTATTTGATTAGTTTTAAGTTTTGCTCTAGATATAACTCTCTGTGCTTCAGCATTGACTTCAAATTTTGATTTAGCACTTTTACTAGCCGTAGCAATTATAGCCTTTTCTAACTGACTAAAAATACCAGCTTTATCAACAATTTTATTCGGACCATCTATAGCTTTCTTACTGTACTCAGTCCATAAACTTTCATGGGCAAATTGAAGGTGAGCCATCTTTAGAGTTCCTTTCTTATCCAAGCCATCTAGATAACTTTTGGATGTTTCAATATCCATAGGTTCTCTATTCTCTGAAGCCTTAACCCAAGGTGCGTACTTCTCCATGTCATAGCTAGAATAACCTTTACCTTTAAACCAATCTTTTATTTGAGTCCATTCAGTACTATTTAAAGGTCTACCATTCTTAGCTCTCATTTCTTCAACCAGTTGAACACCTTGAATAGAAAGGTTTTTCTTCTCTTCTATATGTATTGTTCGGTTCCTGTTGTTTCGTTCGTGTAGTGCTTTATTAACAGGTTCTAATAGTGTTCTTTTGCTTTCACCTATAGTTGTTAACTTTCCGTTAATCTCTATTTCTGTAGATTCTATCTTCTCTAATTGAGTATCAGTAAGTTCACCATCAGCTGCCATAGTTTGGAGAACTTTAGATAGGGTTCTCCATTTACCTGCTCTACTTGGATCACCAGCACTATTTACAAAATCACTAATCCATTGAGTACCATCCGGGTCCATAGCCATGTAACGTTTGACACCAGCTATTTCTTCTTCGTGGTCTATTCTTGCTCTATTGTTGTTTAAAGTAGTGGTTAACTCTGCATTAAATTCATCAGCTTTCTTATCTAAAAAAGGTTGAAAATATCTCTTAACAAACTCAGGGTTATCTTCCATGAAGTACATTTGTTGAAAGTCACGCTCAGCCATTGCTCTCATGGCTTTTGCTTCACTACCAACTTGTAAATCAGGGTTAGATAATATCTCATCAAGTGTATGACCTGATTGACTTAAATTCTTTTTACTTTTTGACCACTGAGAAAAGAAAGGATCATAATGGTTCTTAATAACTTCTTGACCAGCTACAGCTCTCAGAGCCATTTTGTTGTAGCCACGAAGATCTAGTAACTGACGGCGTTGTAAGCTAGTTGCATCTGGAAAGTATTGATCAGCAGCTGCAGCAATACCTGCATCACCATATTTTAATCCCTCAGTCAGTTTTAAAAATGAAATAAGTTCTTCACCACTTGCTCCTAATTGATTAGCTACTGTCTTTTTCCTTTCAAGTGCACCTTGCCATCTAGACTGATCAAAGTCAGCATAAGCTTGTAGTGTTTTAGGTATTAACTCAACAAGCCTTTGCATCTCTTTGTACTTACGCTCAGATTCTAAGGTTTTAGTACGTGCAGATTCTATGTTTGTTTCATAATGCTGCATTTCAGCTTTATGATAGGCATCAGCAAATGCTCTATCTAAAGATGTCATCTCTTTTCTATGAGATTCTTCTTTATAATTCTTTTCCTTTATTGCAGCTAGTTGCTCACTTCTATTCTGTAAGTTTTGACTCCTGACCTCTCGCATACCACTTAAGGTACGTTCGGTTTCTTGTTGTATTTTAAGGGTCTGGTCAGGTACGTCGAATGGATCAAACGAACTCTGTCTACCTCTTTGTGCTGACCCTCTAAAAGTTAAGTTTGCCATTGTATTTATTTATAATTGACTTAAGAAGGACAAGCCACCAACAACCCAACCGATAGGAGTAGCCATAGCAGATAAAGCTCCTATCGAACTAGCTGCAGCATAAGCTCCTAAACCAGCTGTAACACCAGTTAAAGCAGCTCCAGCAAATCCAGCTGCACCCATACTTGTATCCATCATTGCACCTTCAATAGGAGCTGGTGGTAGTGCTGGTTCTTGTGGATCTTGGTACTTAGGTGTAGGTAGATCAATAGGTTGGAATCTATCTAAGTTCATTGCGTCTCTACCAACAGAAGGATCAAGCATACGTCTTGCTTCAGCTTCTAGATTTGCTTGTCGTCGATCACGTGCAATATCTCTTCTATTCATTGCAGAAGCTTCTACTGCACTATCTAAAGTAGCTTTTAAAATATCTTGATTAGTTTTAAATCTAGATCCTAGATTATCTATATCCCAATCAATCTTTTTAAGATTCAGACCAGTTTCAGATTGAGCATGTTTTAGGTTATTTTCTAAAGTTTTAACGTCTAAAGTTGTACTTTCAATATTATCATAAACTTGTTTTTTAATTTGATCTAAATTTAATTCACCTTTAGCGTTACCAATTTTTAAATTTCTTTCAGTTTCTTCTAGATTTAATAAAGTCCTTTCAAGATTCTGTCCTGTTTGCTCATTTATTTGTTGAAGATTTAGTCGTGCTTTCTGTTTAAATGTAGTACTATTTGCCAGATTTTGTTTCATTCTAGCTTCAGCAGCTCCACTACCACGCATCAAAGTCTCTGCTATATAGGCGTTTTGCCTACCAAGTTCAGCTAATACCATTTGAACAGCTTTACCTTGTGATCTACCAGCTTGTGTTAAAGCTGCCTGACCTTGAGCTTTTAATGTTTTTAGGTTCCTCTCTGTACTTTCATGTGCAGCTTTAGCATATGTATTTTTAGTCTCTCTACGAATAAGATCATTTTGATATTGTGCTATTCGATCTTGAGTATCAACATCCATAAGCAATGAAGCTTTCTTAAATCTATTAGCAGATTCCTTTACAAATAAATCCTGAACAATACCAGCTTGTTGGAATTCAGTTTTACCAGCTTGGTCTAACATTCCAATTCTTGTACCAGCTTGAGCATACCTAGCACTTGAGGCGTTTTGTCTAAGATTAGTTAGATGTTTTTGTGTTTGACTTTCAATTAAATCTTCTTGTTTAAGTAATCCTAATCTTTGAGAAGCTTGTTCAAAACCTTTTGTACCAGTAGCTTCATATAGGTCAGCTATTAATCCTTGATTCTGAAATGCTGCACTGATAAATTCTTCATTTAAGACAGACTGTTCTCTTTCAATAGCATCATTATATTCAATCTGGTTGAATAATAATGTGTTATCATATTGATCTTCGGATTTCTGATAGACAGCATCTTGTTGATCCCACTGGTATTGTTGTTGGGATTTACCCATCTCCCAGTTCTGTCTAGCTGTCTCTTCTTGATAGTCTTTTTGCTCTTGATCAGCTTGTTTCTTAAGGTTTAAAGATTCGACACTAGTATAGTAATTTTCCCAATGAACTCCTTTCTTTGTACCATCAGGATTAAGTAACTGTTGACCACCTGTTCCATCAGATTTAACAGTACTTGCATCTATACCCCAATTGTATTCGTAGTTCTTTTTATCGTATTCAAACTTTTTTTTTATTTGTTCATTTTGGTGTTTTATAACATCCTTCGAACCTCCACCACTGCCAAATGACATGATTTATTCTCCGAGTTGCTTTTTAAATAGTTTTCTAACCTCTAACGATATAGGTGGCATCGCATCATAACCTTGAGTTAGTAAGGCTATTATTGGTATGATTTCATGTATAGTATCTCTCCAAACATGTGCATAGATTTGATCTGTATCATCTCCTTTCTCAGCTATGTTTGCAGCCATCCAAGCATTAAACATTGAAAGATGTTGAGATAATAAAACATCTTGATGTCTTATAAAAAAAGGATTAGTTGGTAGTCTGACGAATAAGTATTCAAGAACTTCTAAGTGCTCCTCTCTAGTGATTACTTGATCGTTATCAAATACATCGTCTAGTACACGTGTTATTCGTGAAAGCATATAAAGATATTGAGCAGCATCGGTATTATTACCAGATGCTAACTCAATCATTTTTGCAGCTTTCTTATCTAAAACTTCTCTTTCTTCTTTAGTGCTCATGCTCTTCTATAATATCGGGGTGAATAGTATCCTTCCCACATCATTGATGAAAGTGAGACAGGAAATGGTGAATCGCTAAATGCTTTTAGCGTAAAGTTTGTGTTTTTTTGATGTATCGGTATTTGAGCTACAGACTCATCATCTAGTGGAACATCGTTAGCTATATAATCATTAGCTAATATTACAGGTATAACATCATCGAAATCTGCAGATCCTTTTTTCTGTAGTTTGAAACTTATAACTCCTGATAATCCTACTGAGAATTTAACTCTAGCTACTGTTAAAGTAGAAGTATAATCAGCTTTAGTACCTTGTTCATTTAATGAGTAATAAATAGTAGGCAGTTCAATATCATAGGTATACTTAAATCCTACAATTACCTTACTAGCTACACTCGTTAAATCTTTAACTGGTACTTTGTAATATGTACCTGTACCATCTGTAGCTATTGTTGGTGTAATAGTAAAACCTGATTCCACAAAAGTAGGGTTACTTAAATCAGAAGCATCACTACCAATAACGAGTACAGGTGATAAACCAGATACATTATTAAAAGGTATATAACATTTCGAAAATGGATTTTCAGGATCACTTGTATCGAAAACTACAGAACTAGCAGTTGCATATAAATCCATACAAGGATTCATCTTCTGTCCATTCGAGTTAACCAATATAGATTCTTCCGGTGTTTGGTTCAAACTTGCACTAACTAATGTGTATTGACCACCTTGCATAGTTACTGCGTACATAACATCAGAATCAACTGCTACTGTCTGTACTAATCCCGGTAGCTGCCATCTAAACCAAGATTGCATAAGCTCTCTTTCTCCATCACTATAAGTTCTATAGAAATAGATATCATTTTTATCTGTACCCCACATTGCTATGAATGAGTTTTGTGGGCTAGATATGAGAGACGATATAGAGCTTGGTATGTATTCAGAGATAACTCTACCTATATCTAATACAGTTGGGTTCATCTCTTGACCCGCTGTTCTCATCTGATAGATACGTGTATAACCGGGAGTCTTACTTAAGAAGATGATATTGGTTCCATTGTCAACTGGGTCAATATTGATATCCATCTCATAGTTAGAGATACCACGTATGATAGTTGAAGTAGGAGTGAAGATACCGTTAGGTGCATACATCAAGAACTGTTGGTTCTTACTAAACAGAATTAAACCCTGTGCAGTAGGTAGTACACCTGTAAGTAATGTAGGTCTAATACTTGAAGTACTTAGATCAACTGGGTCAGAAGCTATCTGAGTCATTGCTGACACATGATAGAAGTTAAAGAACTCATTAGCTTGACTCATTGAAACATTATCTTCTACCAAGAAACCTAAACGACTACTATGGAAGAATGCTTGTTGAATCTTTTTACCTACAAAACTAGGATGAGTGTTTGTTGTATCATCACCTGTTAACCTATCGGTCCATGTAATTGGTCTAAAGATAAAGGTATTAGTAGCTGAGTTATATAACTCGTGAGGCATCGTTGATGCAGTTAAACCTGCAGACACATCGGGTGCTATATATTCTTCCCAGTAACCAGATCCAGATGTAGAATTATCAGCTATAAATCTTGTATAGTAAGTATCATTATCTGAGTTAGTATTTAATACCTTAACTACACGATGATGTAGAGATCTATCAGGAAGGGCTGTAACATTAGCAACTTGGTTCTGGTATGTATCTAACCTTTCGTTATCTGCACCACCCTTACCAGTCAATGTGAAGGCACTAGAGCAGCTTAATTCAAGGGAAGTATCAAGCTGAGTGACAGTCATTCCAGATATACTTAAACCATTAATACTATTTTTTAAACTAGTTAAAATAGCATCTGCAGTACCTGTATCACCTGTAGTATATGTCACAGTAGATCCATTAACTGTAACGCTGTAGGTTGTATTAGGGGTAACAGCTCTAAGTCTTACAGTACCTACCTTATTAGCAGTGAATGCAGGGGCTGCTTGAGTGGTTACAGTCTTAATTTTATTAGTAATTATAGTAGTATCTTGTACAGTTAGAATGTCGTAGTCATTGGCAGAACTACCTGTAAGATAAGAGTTATTACTATTTGAAGCATATGTTATTGTCGCAGCTACACCTGTGGTAGCGTTCCAGATATATATAACTGTACCTTTAATACATCCAATATATTTCTCATCATTATCTCTATGTATGTAGAACCACTTAGCATTTGCATAAATGTTTGCATTACCAAGATTTTTAAGAAACTTAAATCCGGGTCTTTTAGTTAAACCAAAAGTGGGGTCAGGGTATGCATTAATACAATCAACTAACTGTCCCGGTAATTTCTTTGTATCTGGTTGTTTAGATACACCACCTAAATAGTTTGAAATAGTTTGTGTGACATTCATTATCTTTGTAAGGCACGATATGGTTTGTAGCTGTTGTAGTAGTTACCGCCTTGTGGGTGTCCGAAGAATGTAAATTGACCTTGATTGCATTCATACTCAAGTGCTAAAGCTCTAGCATAAGCTTCTTTCTGCTGCATCATTTGGTATAAATTTTGATCACCTACTATTTTTGATACAGTAATACTTGCAGCTCTAGATGTTATATAATCTTGTATTGGTCGTGGTAGGTCAACCCAATCAAATAACCAAACAACATCACATTCTATTTTCTCTGTAAATACACTTGTATGCTCCTCTTTATCATATAATTTTCCATTACGTCTGATAACATCCATATGTTTATAATCACCATTCTCAGCCATATCTATTTGTAAAACATTAGTAGGTATAACTATTTCATTATCAGTATTCGGTGTGAATGGATAGTGATATTCTTTATTAAATGTCCATCCTTCTGCTTGGACTTCTCTAGACACCTGTAACAATGTATCGTATGCAATCGCAACGTCTGGGTTGGTTTGATCTAGTGTCGTTACAGGAGCTTGACCAACTGACGCTAATATTTCATTAACCGCTGGTAATTCTTGTGCAGCGTTAGTGGTAGGAAATGCCATAATTATATATAAAAAAAAAGGGAGCCATTAAGACTCCCATTAACTTAGAATGCTGAAGGAGCTGAAGCACCTACATACAATTCTACTGCAGCTGAAGGATTAACATAATCCGCGCCACATGCTAAACGTCCAAGGATAACATCACCCTGATAAATCACGGAGACATCGCCTTTGGTTACTTGTACTGAAGGACCAATAGCTTCTACCATACCTGCAGCTTCTTTCTGGAAGATAAGTCCACAAGACTTAGCTCCTAGTTCTGTGTTAGTACCGTAGTCATTCTTGATTCCTGTCTGTGCACCAGAAGCATCTTCTGGAGTTACACTTACAAAGTCACCTGTGTTTGTTGGTGCTGTTACACCTGTTGTACCACCGTAAGCAGTACCGTATTTGCCAAGGAACGGAATGTTCATTGACTTGTAGATCTTGATACCAGCGATCTCCACAATGCCATTACCAGATTGTCTGGATGTACCTTGTGCGTCTCTGTTAACTAGACCATTCTCACCTACTTGTTGGATGAGTTCATAGTATTGACGTGCATTCAACACACCTACTCTACCATCAGAGCTTACTCCTTTTTCATCAAGAGCTGCTGCTGCATCGTAGAAGGCTGACACGAGATTACCGGGAACATAAGCATCAGAATCATTAGTAGTTGAACCTACACGAATCTGAGTACCACCGGGTTCTACAAAGTTAGTCTTAGTGATTGGTGATGCTTGTCTTGCTCCACGTGTGATAGCACGGAATGCAAGTCTGTCATACTTTTCAGCTAAAGCGTAACCGATCTTCCTAGAGATCTCACTACGTAGGTCGTAGTGTGCAAGTGTCTCATCTAGCTCATACAAAAATGCTGAACTGATTAATAGCTCATCGACTGTGATAGTCTTCTCAGCTACTGGAGGTGCGCCGTCACTGTTACCTAGTATTGAGTTACCGGGTGTGTGATATTCAGCCTTTGTGCGTCCTGTGTAGATGAACTGTAAAGATTTACCGTTCGTCAAGGTACGCTTCATTATTAGATCTCTAGCAATTGTGTTATGCTGGAAACCCTTGAACATCTCACCACTAAACAGCTTGAGGTATAACGCTCGTCTATCGCCTGTGCTCTGGGCAGCACCCGGCATAGTTACCGACGCTTGATGCGCGGTTGACTGTTGTGCCATTTATCTATATTTTAAAATGTTTGAAGGTATAAATCATCATCGCGCGCAAATTAAATTAAAGGTTTTGTGGTCTTTCCCACCGTCTAGACGGCTAATGGGTATCCTCGTAAGGGCCAAAAGCCAAAAGCGAGCTATCGGAATCGAACCGATGAACCTAGCTTGGAAGGCTAGAGTTTTACCGCTAAACTAAGCTCGCTAGAAAGACACTGAGGTGTCTCTCTACTATGGAAGTTCAAATGTAGAACTTCAATATGAATAAAGAAGGCTAGAAGCATAAAGACTACTAGCCATAATTCATTTATCTTTTTCATAAGGTAGATAGAGCTTCTTCCAATGAGATGTCCTCATCGAAAGTCTCTTTCTTTTCCTCTTTGATTTCTGGCTCAGGATCTAATGGTGTTATAGATGCCTTAGCCTTGTCTGATTGTTGTGCCATTAGAAACTATACTTAGCACCTAACTTTGTACCATAGGTGTTATCAGCGTCTTCCACTTGTGCGAAAGATGCTTCACCATAGAAACCAAGTTTATCTGTAGCAGAGATACTGCCACCAAACTTACCAGACCAATTAGACTCAGAATCAACCCCATCAGCTGCGTTAATTGTCTTACCGCCTTGGACATAATATGCCAAATTGCCAAGATTGTTTTCATAACCTATGTGTAGATCTGTAGCTCTTGATGTGTAATCTGAACCAGTGTAGTTAGCATTTGATTCTACGTTAACATATGGTCCAGCCATTGCAGGTGTAGAAACAAGAGTGGTTGCTAGGACAAGTGCAAGTTTTTTCATTAAATTAAATAGTTTTAGATTTTGTGTAAGCGATGCCACGATACTTGTAAGTAACTTTGATAGTCATTGGATAACCCCAAGTACCTAAGCCCCGTTCCATGCTTAGGTTTCATGCGTCCCGTAGGATGAACGGAAGTATCGTTAGGCTATTGGTGCGATCTCTTTAGCCGCAAGATCAAGCGGGAAATTATGTGCGTTGCGTTCGTGCATTACCTCCATGCCTAAGTCGGCACGGTTCAGGACATCAGCCCAAGTTGGGACTGTTCTCCCACTGGCATCGACGACTGACTGGTTAAAGTTAAAGCCGTTGAGATTAAAAGCCATAGTGGAGACTCCCATAGCGGTAAGCCATATGCAAACGACGGGCCAAGTAGCAAGGAAAAAGTGTAAGCTACGGCTATTATTAAAAGAGGCATACTGAAAGATAAGTCTCCCAAAATAGCCATGAGCCGCAACAATGTTATACGTCTCTTCTTCTTGGCCGAATTTATATCCATAGTTTTGCGACTCTAAACCAGTCGTCTCACGGATAAGCGAAGATGTAACAAGACTTCCATGCATAGCAGCGAATAAAGCTCCACCGAATACCCCTGCAACACCGAGCATATGGAACGGATGCATAAGGATATTGTGCTCTGCCTGAAAGACAAACATAAAATTGAAAGTCCCTGAAATACCAAGAGGCATACCATCACTAAAGCTCCCTTGTCCGAATGGATATACTAGGAAGACTGCGAATGATGCAGCAACAGGTGCTGAATAAGCCACGCATATCCATGGTCTCATTCCTAATCTATAACTAAGTTCCCATTGTCGTCCCAAGTATGCAGAGATACCGACGAGAAAGTGGAACACAATAAGTTGATATGGTCCTCCGTTATACAACCACTCGTCGAGGGTTGCAGCTTCCCAGATTGGGTAGAAGTGAAGACCGATTGCGTTGCTTGACGGGACAACGGCTCCCGAGATGATGTTGTTTCCATAGAGTAATGCTCCTGAGACAGGCTCACGAATACCATCTATATCAACTGGTGGGGCAGCTATGAAAGCTATGATAAATGCTGTTGCAGCGGTTAATAGTGCAGGGATCATAAGAACACCAAACCAACCGACATAAATTCGGTTGTTGGTACTCGTAGTCCAGTCACAGAAACGCTGCCAGTTGTCAAATGGTTTGGTTAATGTGGCTGTAGTCATTTATAAAAGGGTTTAAAAAATACCCGGGATGATTTGCCCGGTAGTTACATATGCACCTAGAGCTGCGATGATACCTAGCATAGCTAGTCTACCATTGAGTTCTTCTGCATCGTGCATAAGGAAAGAAGCTTCTTCTTTGTTCATTATTTCAATAGGTGGTTCTTTAGCGAAAATGTTTTGTTTACCGTATTCGGTTATAACTGTCATTGAATTAAAAGATAGGTGAATGGCGATGATGAACTGTCAGGTCGCCATGACTATCTAAAATTTAATATCAGATCTTTCTAACTTCTCCATAATTGCCTGTCGATATGCAGGGTCATCCGCATATCTACTATCTTCCATAGCTTTAACCATTTCAGCTTGACTTTTAAATGTATCACTAGCTGAGCTAGGTGGTTTACCTGTAATCATTCTACCATCTACTCCGACAGAATCATTATACCTAGTCATCAATGTTTGAAGTGCAAAGTAGCAAGCGAGAGGATCACCCCTATCTACTACTGTATCGTACATCTTCTGTTCTTTATCAGATAGATTGTTCTTAGCCCACCCAACAATTTGGTTATACTTCTCTTCACCTCCAGCTGAGTTCATAAGTTGAGTGATGTTTTCATCAGTCAGAGCTTGAGGTTGGTTAGCATTACGATACCTTAAGTATTCCTTAGCTAACTCCCCCGGATTAGTTGAAGCTAGTTCTTTTAATGTTTCATCAGTAAAGCCATCTTTATTATCTCTTTCATTCCAAAGACTGTCTAATACACTTGACTCTTCATCTTTAGGTTTTTCTTCTGGCTCTTCTGTTTTTTCTTCGGAGACGGTTTCTTCAGTTTCATTTACCTCTTCCTTTGGTTCTCCTAATTTTTTTTGTAATTCTATGTAAGCGGATTCGAGATCTTCAGCACTTTTATATTTACCTGCTAGTAATTGTTCTTGCTGAGTTTCCATCTCCTCACCAACCTTAAGTGAGTCCATCTCTTCTTGAGTGAACTCAGGCTTATCAGCTGGTGTCTCATCCATTGTTAATGTCTCTGCCATTAAGCTCCCTGTGGTGGTTGTTGTCCTTCTAGTTGTTGTTGCAAGGCTGGATTCTTAGTTGGGTCTGCCATAGGTGCTTTCGCTTCTTGTGCAGCTACCTTTCTTTCCTCTAATGCCATTGCTTGTTGTTGTTGTTCTGCCTCTCTCTGTTGTATCTCTTGCATTGATGTTACAAGGTTTAATACATCTATACCTTGAGCTGCAGCTAATCGTTTAATAGCTTCTTCAGGATTAATATACTTTAGCATAGACTCTGGACCCATTGCTTGTGCAATAGTCTGTAGGAACATAGTTAGACTTTCCCTATCTTGTCCACGACCTAAAGCATTAACACCTGCAACAATAGTAGGCTTGATTAAATCGTTAGGAAGACGAGGTATTTCACCTGTCTTTTGGAATACGTTTAGCTTTCTATTTAAGTAAGGTACGAGGAACTCAGTCGTGAGTAGTGAGTATAAACCTCCTAGCTGCTGATCTAATTCCATTTGTGTCATCCTTACTTCTTCCGCTGTAGTACGTTCACTATTTCTGACTTGCATTATTAGGAAAGCTTCACTTAAACGCTTCTCTAATTGCATTGCCATCTCAAATGCTGTACGGAAGTCAGCTGTCTTACCAACTTGAACCACACCTATATCATCCGGTCTACCCTGTATGATCGCACCATTACCAGCCATAGCTAGTGTTTGTGGTTTGGTTGTGCTGCTTGGTGATACTGTGAAAACTACCTTAGCTGCAGCTGCACTGCCCTCTACAAGAGCTTGCATTAATGCTTCAAGGGATTTCAAATCACCCATAAATTCTTCTACTCTACCTCTACCATAAGCTTCACCGTCTACGGTATTGAAGCGTAGAGGTAGCCAAGGTGTAGCTGTTAATGGAGCTTTACCTCTAGACCCGGGGATAACATAATCGTAAACTTCTTGATGCCATACAACTCTGTTATTCTCACGTCTTACATGCGTATAAACATCGCAGTCTTCACGGTTAGTGTAAGAGCTTTCATCAATGATATCCTCAGCCTTAAGTCCCAAGACTTCAGCTGGTACTAGACCTTCTAATAACTTATGATTAATACGTTCCTTTGTGACAATTTCAATCACGTTGCCGTTACCATCTCGCTCTAAAACATAACGATTCAGAGGAAACATTTTTAAACCTTGTTGACCCATGAAGATCAATACATTACCTGCGACAACCAAGTGCTTTATAGCTTGGTGTACGACCACACGGTCACTTGAGGCAGCGATTGATTCAAGTATGGTTCTCTCTATTTTTGCAAAGGATAGGTCGAGTTCTGACTTAGCTTCGGGTGGGATGCCCCCTGCTGCTAATGCAGAGTCATCAAGTTGTAACTTAAAGAAACTTGTTTGTGGAGGTAGTAATGCAAGCATCAATTTAGATGCAAGTGTTACTACACCCTTAGCTCCAACGGATTGCCATGGAGTAATTAAATTCTTAGCTCCTTTACTTTGCTCTTCTTCTCCTCTTACTAAATAGGGTAAGGTTAATTCTGTTGCCTGTTTCGCTACGTTTAGAAACTGGGAACGATCACTGGATAAACTGTCATATCTTGATTTAGCCGTCATTGTTTTAAATGTTTAGTGTGTTTATCTTCATTGATCTTGCTAACTGTCCAGTACCTGCCCGTGTACGACCAGAGTCATAAGCTCTTGATCTTCTTATCTTAACACCTTGAGCACTATCATCTAATGTTTTGTAGTTAAGTGAAGCAGATATATCTGATAATCTTCTATTGAATTCTTCATTATTTCTTTCTTGTTCTCTAATAAATCTGTTCTCTGAGTCTGAAAGTCTATCGGACCAAGTGGTATCTAAATTACCAATAGCTCTCTGTCTTTCTGAAGTTAAGTAGTCTCTTAAATTTGATAGATTTGTAGAAGCTTCTTCTCTAGCACTTGCTATACCTTGAGCAGATTCTAATCGTGCACCTGTTATACCTGCAGCAGCATCAGCCTTAGCACTAGCTAAATTTGAGGCAGCTTCTGATCTTGCACTAGCTACATCTGCAGCAGCAGAAGTTTGTACTCCTAGTATATCTCTCGCTGTAGAACTTTGTAGATCTCCTAATCGTGCAGTAAAATCAGTACCTAAATCCCCTACTTGTGTATTAAAAGCACTTCTTACATTAGCTAAATTAGTAGCAGCATCAGTTCTATAATCACCGAATGAGTCTCTTAAAGCTTCTAGTTGTTGTGATGTAGTACCTAGTCCTGAAGTTAAAGCAGCAAGACCTGTATCTAATTCTCCAGATTTCCTGAACAACTGACTTACATCACCACCTAAAGATGTTTGTAAATCTCCTAGTCGTCGATCGAAAGTATCTGTTAAATCAAATATCTGACCAGCACGTTCATGTCTTAAGTTACCTGCCATAGCTTGTATGTCAGTTAATCTTCCCTGTTCTAAACTCTCTCTTAAATCAAGTAGATCAGCTGTTCTATCTCTACCCATTCTTGACTCTAAATCAGCTAAAGCTGCACCTCTACCACTCTCTACTATATTCCTTAAGTTAGTTAAATCACCTTGATAATCACTACGAATATCAGATCCCATAGTAGTTACACGATCTTCTAAGCCACCAAGATCTAAATCATTCAGCCAGTTTACATCCGAACTAAGACCAGCAAAGTCAGTAGTCAGTTGACTTAAGTCACCACCAACACTAGATATAGCATCTCTAACACCAGCTAAATCTAAATTTGCTATATCTCGACCCCATTCACCACGTAATGTCTGACCTAGAGCATCTAGGTTATTAGTCATACGTGTATTGAAGTCACTTGTTTGTAGATAATCTCCAAGCTGGTCTGTGACACCTGTTATACGAGATTGATAATCGTCTCTTAAATTAGCAAGAGTATCGTCTAAGCCGATAACATCACCTACATCAGTTGTGGTATCCCAGTTATCAATCCGATCAGTTAGACTAGATAAGTCACCAGATAGATTAGAAAAGTTACTTTGTAGATTACCAATGTCAGTACCATGACCAGTAATGCTATCTCTCAACTGTCCTATTTCTATACCTTGATGACCTTGTACTGCAGTTAACCTTGAGGTTTCATCAAATCTATGTCGATTCCACTCTGCTCCTTGAGCAAATCTATCGTGAATCCATGCATCATCATATGGATTTTCAGTAGTTTTATGTACTGTTTTTTTACTACCATAAACCATTAGCCTTCCTCTATTCTATTTTTTATCCACTCCACAACTGACCGTTGCCCAGAGCGATACATAATTTGTTCCATCTTTTCATCTGGTGTTGGGTTAAGTGGTGGGTGAATTTCCTCTAGTTCTGAGAGGATTGCTTCAAGAGTAGGTCCAAGTATTGGCTCAAGAATATTGGGGGAGATTGACATTGCTATGCTCAAAGAACGCTGGCATTCTGGCTGACTTAGTTTCGGAAAGCTCTGGAGCTTTTCCCTCATACATAAGACGATCACTAGTATCTAGCCAAAATTTTTTGCTTAAATATTTATCACCGTAGGTATTCTTACCTAGTGGCTCCATGATCCAGTTAATTGTGGCCTTCCTAAGTTTGTCCAGAGAACCACTACTGCGTAGACCCATATCAGCACATACGAGAGAGTTAGTGGCAACGTGTATTTGCTCGTCACGACTGATGTCGGCGCTGACAGTCCTAAGACCAGCATTGCCGTTAAAACGAAAGAAGGGAAGAAGTACGAAAAATATTGCACGTTCAATTACTAATGCTTTGGTTATCATGTGATCAGGGTGCGCTTCCCACGCATCCCTTAATAGGAAGGCTTCTTTTTCTGCCTTCTCATCAACGCCTATAGCGTCGGTTATATAGCCAAGAGCGAGGTCAT